>Ga0208894_1000002_pt1 | contig 291068 bp, 286 predicted proteins | sample ETNtaG_12_FD_185752 | JGI IMG/M metagenome (GOLD analysis project Ga0208894, IMG submission 185752) | Marine microbial and viral communities from oxygen minimum zone, Eastern Pacific Ocean - ETNP201306SV49 (SPAdes) (version 2) | ecosystem: Environmental > Aquatic > Marine > Oceanic ...
TTCCAGTTGAGTCTTGTGACCTATTATGTATTTGTCTCGCATGATCAATCATTGCCTTAGGCTCTAGTCTCAAGCCTAATAGTTTATTCAGAGCTTTTGTCAGTGCTACTGAAACTGCTGCGCTTGAGCCGATACCAATCTTTCTTTCCTCGTAAAAAAACTCGCTTGTGTCTATAGATACAGATTTGCCAGAAAAGTTTGTATTAAATTGATTTACTGCTTCATTTAAAATACTTCCTAGGTGCATTGGGTCTTCTTCTAGCCAGACAATCTTCATTTTTTCATCTATCCGAAAGGGGTAAGAATGACCACTCATTGATGAAAATAATACGTTGTTTGTTTCATTGTTTTCAGAAACTGAAACTTTCGCACTTTGCGGGGTGGAAAGAATGATTGCTCTTCCTCCCTCTAGTGCCATATATTCACCAGAAAAAAATACTTTTCCTGATGCTGTGGTTTCAATCTTCATCAATGATTCTTGGTGATTCTCCAAGCCCCGCATGAATAATATCGATCACATCTGTTCCATGAGTGATCGTGTCTTTAATGGTATTTGTTGATTTCGGATCGCAGATAATTTTTACTTGGGGTCCAGCATCAATGGTATAGAAAAGCTTGTGCCCTGAAGCTCTCAGATTCTCTATCTCAGCTACACAACTATGGGTCACATCGTTCATATATATGATCGAAGGTTTTGAGGTTTTCATCACTTCATGCATGAAGTTGCAATTTTCCTCAGTCACCTTTTCAAGCCTGCCCATGTCTTTCTCTTTGATTGCCTTTAATGCGAGACTTATATGTTTCTCGTTGGCACCGAGCCAATCTTGATAAAGTGGAGATGTTCTTTTTGAAATTTCCATACCCTGTCTTGAGCTGATTTCTTTAGTCTCTTCAGAAGCAATACAAATCAATACATCAACTGGCCAATCTGCTTTTTGGAGAATCTGAGTGCAACTATAATTATTATTATGATCCATTAAAACAAAGCCTCCAATTAAGGACCTGGGAGCAGAACCAGAACCTAAGATGCAAGCTTCTATTCTATCTCTCAGACCAAGATTCAGCTCGTAATGAGCCCCATATGCAGTCACAAAAGATGCGATACCGGAGGCAGATGAGGCAAGGCCAGATGAGGTTGGAAAATTATTCTCAGACTGAATTATAAGATAATCATCAGATTTTGAAATCTCAGACAAATAGAATAATGACGGAAGAATTTTTGAAAGATCAGTCTCTTCCATTCCATTTATAAATAATCGGTGGCAGTTGGATTGGGTGTTTTTAAATATCTTGGTTTTGGACTGCATCGAGTCAACAGTGATTGAAATAGAGCTCATGGCAGGTCTATTTTGGTTGCTGTCTTTTTTGCCCCAATACTTTACTAATGCAAAATTAGGATGTGCGATGGCTGTTGTCTCTTTCAAATTTTTCTCTTATCCAGAAAATTTAGGCTTTCAAAGTAGTATACTTTACCACTCAATATTGTAGAAAATTCAGTTTAATTAATGGCCTCATTCAAAAGACAGATTCCAGAATATAAGGAATTAATAGATGGTTCCTTGAATAAGATTCTGCCTGAATCAAATCAACCCCCTAAAGAGCTGAATCGAGCCATGGCTTATTCTGTATTAAATGGTGGAAAGAGAATCAGGCCTTTAATGATGCTCGCCTCTGCTAAGACGCTTGATATAGCTATTCAGGAAGTCATCCCATTTGCAGCAGCAATAGAATTACTTCACTCGTTTTCACTCATTCATGATGATTTGCCTTGCATGGATGATGATTCATTGAGAAGGGGGCAGCCAACGACACACATTAAATTTGGAGAAGCAACAGCAACGCTGGCAGCCGACTCGCTTCAGTCATTGGCATTTGAGTCAATGGCGAAAGCAAAGTTTCCTCAATCAAAAATTCATCAACTTGAACTCATTTCAATGATTGCAAAATCAATTGGTTCAGCTGGAATGGCAGGGGGGCAATCCTTAGATCTAGATGCAGAGAATAAGAAACTGAATGCTGCCAGTGTTGAGAACATCTATATGCTAAAAACGGGAAAATTGCTTCAAGCATCGATATTGGCCCCCACTTTTTTCAGGGAGATGAATGAAAAAGAGTTTTTGGCCTTAAAGAGCTTTTCCGAGTCGATTGGGATAGCTTTTCAAATTCAAGATGATCTGATCGAAGCCGAGGGAGACTTGGAGACTATCGGTAAATCCACTGAGTCTGATGAACAAAAAAACAAAGCCGCTTACCCCATACTCTTTGGTTTAGATGCATCTAAGGAACGAGTGAATGGCCTTTATCAATCCGCATGCGAGGCACTGGAAATATTTGGAGAAAAGCCAAACCCCTTAAGAGAGATGACTGAAATAATCATTCATAGGAAATTGTAAAATTACTGCCTAATCCCGATTCCTTTTCTAAGCAAGATTACAGCGATTGAAAATAAGACAATGAAGAAAACGACAATCATCATTAAAGCATTCTGAATCGACACATCGGAAATCCCAATCACGCTATATCTCATGGAGTTGACCATATAAAGGATGGGGTTAAATCTAGATAGAGTCTGCCAAAATTCTGGAAGCAAGTTTACTGTATAAAAAACTCCTCCCAAATATGTCAAAGGCGCCAAAACAAAGGATGGTATAACGGCAATATCATCAAACTTTTTTGCAAAAATTGCATTGATTAAGCCTGCCAAGGAAAAAACTCCCGCTGTCATAATGATCACGAAAATTGTCATCAAAGGATGCTTAATATTTATTTGCGTAAAAAAGAGAGCAATAAAAGTCACCACCATTGCCACCGCTAGGCCTCTAATGATTCCACCAGCCAAGTAACCAATAACAATGGCTACTTCACTTAGAGGAGAAACCAGTAGCTCCTCAATATGGCCTTGAATTTTCGCATTGAAAAAACTGCCTACGACATTGCCATAAGAATTTGTGATGACAGACATCATGACCAGTCCTGGAGCGATATACTCCATGTATGGAAATTCTTCCATCTCGCCTATCCTTTTGCCAATAAGGGTTCCAAAAATTATGAAATACAAGGACATGGTTATGCCTGGAGGGATTAATGTTTGAACCCAAATTCTCAGCACACGGCCGGTCTCCTTTCTTACAAGCGCGATCATTCCTATGATCTGCGTTCTCATGAGTCGTCTCCCAGTTGCCCTTTTGTAAGATCAAGAAAGAGTTCCTCAAGCCTGCTATTTTTATTCCGCATGCTAAGCACTTTGACCCCTCTGTCTTGCAAAGAAGCGAAAGCGTCATTCACACCTTGCTCTTGAGACACGGTGATTTCAATTTCTTGTGGCGATCTTAAATTGGTTGAATACCCATCGATCTTTGGCGCTTCATCAAGCGGTTTTTCAGTATTGAGAATGAACACTTCAGTTTTGAGTTTCTTTAACACATTTTGCATCGAATCATTTTCGATGATATTGCCTTCATCAATAATGGCAACCTTGTTGCACAACTGTTCTGCTTCTTCGAGGTAATGGGTTGTCAGGATTATTGTTGTTCCATTGTTATTCAGATCTCTGAGAAAATCCCACATCATTCTTCTGGTCTCAATATCAACGCCTGCTGTTGGTTCGTCTAAAAGCAGAAGTTTTGGTCGATTGACCAATGCTCGAGCGACCATCAGCCTTCTCTTCATGCCTCCAGATAAACTTCTTGCATCGGTCTTCCTTTTTTCCCAGATCTGCATCTTTTTCAGATACTGTTCTGCTCTTTTCTTGCTTTCGCTTCTCGGGATACCGTAAAAACCAGCCTGATTAACTAGAATATTGAAATTATAGTCAAAAAGATTCAAATTGACCTCTTGCGGCACAACACCGATACAAGATTTGGCTTTGGCCAGCTCTTTGTCTATGTCATGACCAAAAACCTCTATGGATCCTGACGACTTATTCACAAGAGATGTAATGATTCCGATGGCGGTTGTCTTTCCTGCGCCATTGGGTCCAAGTAAGGCAAAAAAGTCTCCTTGCTGCACATCAAAGCTGATGGATTTTAATGCTTCAACGCCGCTTTTATATTTTTTTGAGAGATTTTTTATTGATAAAGCATGCATACCAAATGCATTTTGCACCTTAATAAGAATAAAGCAATAATGTTACTTTAAATTAATTCTTTTCGGAAAATTAATGGCTCAGATTTGGCATAAAACAGAAATCGATAGGCAGGCGATCATTGACAAAGCGCATGAAAATACCCTCGTTGAAACATTGGATATTAAAATCACAGAGATTGGGGATGACTTCATTAAAGGGACAATGCCGGTAGACTCAAGAACCAAACAACCTGCAGGCTTGCTTCATGGAGGCGCCTCAATGGCGCTTGCAGAAACGCTTGCAAGCACTGGCGCATATCTTTGTGTAGATCCAGAAAAATACAGAGTGGTTGGGCAAGAGATCAATGCCAATCATGTCAGGCCTGCAGCATCGGGGTATGTTACAGGAATTGCAAAACCGGTTTTTTTGGGACAAAGAACCCAAGTCTGGGAGATAAAAATTTATAAGTCTGAAGAGGAATTCTCAGAAAAAACACTTTGTTGTATTTCCAGAATGACTGCACAAAGAATTGATGGGGGTCAGCAATAACCACTTTTCTATTTTTTATGACCGCGCTTCTCTATGCAACGGTTGGGTTTGGCGGTGGTTCCACATACAATGCGCTACTGGTGCTTGCAGATGTTGATTTCCGGCTTATTCCGATCATTGCACTCTCTTGCAACATATTTGTTGCCCTGGGAAGCTGTTTCAGGTATCAACTGAATGGTTTAGTTCCTTGGCGGTTTTCAATTCCGTTGATTGTTGCTTCAGTGCCCGCATCTTTCATCGGTGGGTCGATTCAAATCAGTGAAATGATATTTATGACATTGCTCGGCATCGGTCTTATTTCCTCAGGGGTCTTGATGTGGATCAGACCCAATAAGCATGAAAAAAATGAGCGAAAAAGAAAACATCAAATTTATCTAAACATAACGATCAGTCTCTTACTCGGTCTCTTGGCAGGAATCATTGGCATTGGAGGCGGTATATTCTTTGCGCCAATCTTGCATCTTCAAAGCGCTCTTCCCTCCAAAAAGATCTCGGCTTTCTCAAGTGTATTCATACTTGTGAATTCCATTGCAGGACTCTTGGGTCAGCTTTATAAAAACATCAATGCAGGCATCGGCTTTGATTTTAATGAATACTCATTCCTGATCATCGCGGTGATTCTGGGTGGGCAAATTGGAAATTACTTTGGTGTGAAGATCTTTTCTGGCTCTATTGTTCGAAGATTGACATCTGTATTGGTAATATACGTTGGCACACGCTTAATCATAACTATTTGAGTCAAAAATGATGGCACATACATTGCACATACAAGTCATCTACTTTGCAAAGCTAAGAGAGCTGACAGGGTTGGATGAAGAGACTTTCTCAATCAAAGATGGCAACAATCCAGCTGATGTCTTAACGTCAATCAATAAACAACATAAAATTGACGTTGGGACCAATTTTAAGATTGCAGTGAATGATGAATTCTCAGACTGGAATATCGAGCTGAATGATGGGGACAGGTTGGTTTTTATTCCGCCTGTGACTGGGGGATGAAAGAATTCAAAATCACATCCGAGTCGATTGGCCTTGAAACTATAAAATCCATAGGTGAGGATCACAGCATTGGCGCTCGATCAGTGTTTGAAGGCACTGTAAGAAATGCCAATGAAGGACACGATGTCACAAAGCTTGAGTATGAGTGTTACGAATCTTTAGCCATCAAGGAAGGCAATAGAATATTGCTTGAAGCCACGGAGATGTTTGGCCTTATCGATGCATTTTGCATCCATAGAATTGGCACATTAGATCTCGGTGAAACCGCGGTGGTTGTTGTCGCTACAAGCGGTCATAGAAATGAAGCTTTTAAAGGTTGTCGATTCATCATCGATGAAGTCAAGTCCAGAGTACCCATATGGAAAAAAGAACATTACCGAGATGGTGAGACAGAGTGGTTGAAGGGTGCCGGTTAGTAGTTGTTTTGATTTGAAGCCTGGTATTCCATCTCAGCCAATTGTTTACTGACCGCAATCATATCCTCAAATGTCCTGGTGCCAGGACCACTGGCAATATACTTCCCGTTTACAATCATGCTGGGCGTGGATCGAATTTTGTATTTTCTAGTCAGGCGCTGTGCTCGATTAATCTTGCTCTCAACGGTGAATGATCGAAATCGACTTTGGAACTCTTGTCTCGTAACGCCGTGTTTTTCAAACAATGCAAAAATCTCATCTTCCTCCATCAACGGTTTTCGATCGAGATGCATTGCCCGGAAAACTTCCGTATGCATTACATCTAAGTTTCCCAATGATTCTGCAGTGTAATAAATCCTTGCATGCATTTTATATGCGTCATTGAAAATCACAGGCATTTTTACCACATCAATATAATCTGCCTTTGAACCATCAAGCTGATCAAGGTACGGCTCAAAATTGAAACAATGATTACAAGAGTATGCGAAGACCTCTAAGATCTCTATCCTGTTGTCTTCGGCGATTACTTTTTCAGCAAGACCAAGTTTCTTATAATGCCGTCCTTCTTCGTAAACCCAATGATCGTCGGCAAATCCAATTGTGAAAAAAAGAGTCGACGCCAGGATAAGGTGGTTCTTTGCTTTCCTGAGGTATTCAGCCATTGATTATCGCCCCATTGCTTGGATGTATTCTGCAACAGCCTTCATTTCCTTGTCTGTCAATCTCGGTGCTATCGACTGCATCATATTATTGATTCCAGCTTCACGATTGCCGTTTGCATATTCTTTGAGGGCAATCATTGTGTATGGCGCATGTTGACCAGCCAGCACTGGGTAACCAGCGCCCGGATTGCCTTTGCCGTTTGGTCCATGGCAAGCAATGCATGCGGCCACTCCGTTTGAACTGCCGCCCCTATAGATGCTTTCACCTTCCTTGGCTAGCTCTTCATCATAGGAGAGTGAGGCAACTTTTTGGGAATGATAATAGGCTCCCAGATCTTCAATGTCTTGATCACTCAGACTCATCGCAAGAGGGTACATGATTGCATTCTTTCTGGTTTGATTCTTGTATGCAGTGATTGATTGAATGAGATATTTCTCATGCTGTCCAGCCAGGCTTGGCCAGTCTGGATTGATGCTATTGCCATCTTGCCCATGGCATGCTGCACATACTGCCGATTTTGCTTTGCCGGCATCAGGATCTCCTTTTGCCATCAATGCAGGTGGGTTCAACAACATGATTGCTGCGAAACAAATCATTGATGAAAATTTAGCCATGCTTTCTTTCATTTCCCTCTCTAAAACCCTAGTATTCATAACTGACCGCTATTATCCCTTTTAAATCTTGTAATTGAAAGTTTGAATTATATAGATAATGTGAATTTATTCGAAATGTATTTTAGTAAAACGAAATTTATGAAAAGTGCTTCAAATATCTCTGAATGCCCAGATGATATTGGGGCTGAAATTGCCTTTGTTGGACGATCAAATTCAGGTAAGTCGTCCGCAATCAACGTCATTGTGAATCAAAAAAATTTGGCGAGAATCAGCAAAACACCAGGGAGAACTCAGCTCATTAATTTTTTTGAAATTGAGAGGAATGAACGCCTTGTGGACCTTCCAGGCTATGGCTATGCAAAGACCTCTAAAAGCCAACAGAAAGAATGGGGACTTATGATTGGTGAATATCTGAAACATCGAGAAACCTTAAAGGGCATAATTCTCATCATTGATATCAGACGTGGCCTAATGGAACTGGATGATGCATTCCTGGATTTTTATCTTCCACTGAATAAGCCGCTTCACATTCTTTTAACTAAATCAGACAAACTCAAGAAACAAGCATGCAGAAAATCACTGGATTCAGTTGAATCCATCGTCGGAGAGGTTTCAAGCATTCAATTGTTTTCATCATTGAAAAAATTGGGCACAGAAGAGGCAAGGGAAACGATTTTGGAATTGCTTGGGTCTTGAATCAGTGCGCTTCATCCCAATTGCTTCCAGAGTCAGCATCAACCTTTAAGTCCACATCAAGCTTAGAAATATTGGACATGGCCTCTACTGTAAGGCCTGATAATTCATCCAATTGGCTTTCGTGAACTTCAATCACTAACTCATCATGAACCTGCATGATGATTTTCGCATCGAGTGATTGATCACTGATTTTTTGATGCAAATCGGTCATGGCCATTTTTATCAGATCCGCTGCGGTACCCTGCATTGGTGCATTGATAGCACTCCTCTCTGCATATTGTCGTCTTTGATAATTGGATGACTCGATATCGGCCAAATAGAGTCTACGCCCGAACACTGTCTCCACATAACCCATTCGCTTAGCACTTAATTTTGTCTCTTCCATGTAATTTTTGACTTTTGGATATCGGTCAAAATATTGCTCTATATAGCTTTGTGCTTCTGCACGCGTGATCTGCAATTGTTTTGAAAGACCAAATGCCGACATTCCATATATGAGACCAAAGTTTATCGCTTTTGCTGAACGTCTCTGGTTTGGTGTCACATCATCAATCTCGGAGGCAAATATTTCAGCCGCTGTGGCTCGATGAATATCCTGACCTTTTGTGAAAGCATCCAATAAACCCTGATCTTTTGAGAGATGAGCCATGATCCTAAGTTCAATTTGTGAATAATCTGCGGCCAGTATTTTATAGCCATCGGGTGCCACAAATGCCTCTCTTATCCTTCGCCCCTCCTCTGATCTAATCGGTATGTTTTGAAGGTTGGGGTCCGAGGATGACAATCTTCCGGTTGCGGTCACAGCCTGATGATATGAAGTATGCACTCTGCCCGAATCGGGATTGACCATCCTTGGTAACTTGTCGGTATAGGTGGATTTTAACTTTGATATGGCTCTGTAGCTCAAAATGTCCTTCACGATGGGAAAATCCATCGAGAGCTCTTGAAGAACGGCTTCCGATGTAGAGGGCTGCCCCTTTGGCGTTTTCTTAATCACTGGTAAGCCTAGTTTCCCATATAGAATTTCTTGCAATTGCTTGGGCGAACCCAAATTAAAGTCCTCTCCCGCACTCTTCTGTACCTTTCTGTCAAGTTTGGAAATCTTGGCTTCTAGCTCCTTGCTTTGTTGGTTGAGTTTTTTTGAATCAATCAAAACTCCGTTTCTCTCTATGTCGCCCAATGTATAGATGAGTGGGCCCTCAATCTTTGAGTAAAGTTTTGCCAGGCTTTTTTCTTTTTGAACCATTGGCTCAATATGCTGATAGAGTTGTAAAGCAATGTCGGCATCTTCAGATGCATAATCTGATGCCACATCGATTGATACCTCTGAAAAAGATATTTGCTTAGCTCCCTTGCCCGCAACATCCTCATAAGAAGTTGGACTGATGTTTAAGTATCTCTTTGAGACCGCATCCAAGTTATGGCGAGTGATGGTGCTGTTGTTCACATATGAAAAGAGCATGGTATCTAAAAGTTCGCCTTTCAATTCAACGTCCACATTCTGAAGGATGTGTCTGTCATATTTTAAATTGTGCCCAATCTTGGGAATGTCCTCTGATTCCAGAAAAGGTCTTAAGGCTTCAAGCACTAGACTCTGTTTCAGTTGATTTTCCACGCCGTCATAATTGTGGTTTATCGGGATATAAAAAGCTTTATTGGGCTCCAATGCGATTGAAATGCCGACCAAAGACGCCTCCATATAATCCAAGCTTGTCGTTTCTGTATCGAATGAAACGTAAGCAGCTTTCTTGATTTCTCCTATGAGTTCGTCCAGTTCTTTTTTTGTTGTGATGGCCTGATAGTCCGTATCAATAGCAGGCTTCTCTTTAGAGGCTTGAATATCAAATTGCTTAATCAGCCCATGCAATCCCAAATCATTGAATTGTTCATATAAAAGATTCTCATTCGATTCTCCAATGGTTAAATCGGAGAACTTGGAATCCATGTGCACATCACATTTGATGGTGACCAAGGTCCTGAATAAATCCAACTGATTCAAAGCTGCGATGAGATTTTCCCCTACCTTCCCTTTGATCTGATCAGCATTTTGAATCACACCATCCAAAGATCCGTGCTCATCGATCCACTTGATGGCTGTCTTTGGACCAACTTTTTCTACGCCGGGTATATTGTCAGAAGAATCTCCAGCCAAAGTCAGGTAATCAATGAATCGCTCGGGCGTTACTCCAAACTTCTCCTTGACCTCCTTTGGGCCCATTCTAAGGTTTTTCATAGTATCTATAAGATGAATGTTGTCTGTGACCAACTGAGCCATGTCCTTGTCACCTGTGGCAATCAAGGTTTTGATCTTTCTTTTATCGGCCTCCACGGCAAGCGTTCCAATCACATCATCGGCCTCGACTCCATCAACAGCAACGAGCGGTAAACCAAGATTAATGATGGCTTGATGCAACGGTTCAATCTGAGCGATTAAGTCATCCGGAGTTTTCTGCCTGTTTGCTTTGTATTCAGGGTAGATCTCATGCCTAAACGTTTTGACTGGCGTATCAAAAACCACCGACAAATAATCGGGTCTTTCGGATTTAATCAGTTTTTGCAGCATGTTAAGAACGCCAAAGATCGCACCGGTTGGTCTCCCGTCTGGTGATCTCAAATCAGGCAATGCATGGAATGCTCTATATAAATAGGACGAGCCGTCGACCAGCAGTAACTTCTCTTCACTCATTGGGTATGAGTGGATTCTCTACTGCATCAATCTCGAGGTCTTCGTTTTGATCTGGCAAATAAAGTTCTCCTGTCTGTCCGCATGAGATGAGCGAGACAAACAGTGTGAAAATAAAAATTTTGGAAAGTAAATTCTTCCTTTGCATATTCATCAATCATACAGTCTAATTGGTCTGATAGAAAGGTGCGAGAATGACGATGAAAGAATTCACTTGGGAAAATTCAAAAGACGAATTTGAGTCAAAGAATCTGATTGGCTTGGATCTGGAAACCACGGGTCTCAATCGAAATATTGAATACGAAAGACCGACGTCAGCAGCCATTTTAGAGACAAATCTGAACTTTGAATCACCCGATATCATCGTCGATGACAAATGTCGCCTGCCGTATCATGTGCTTCCCGATGCAGGTGCTCTGAACGTTACGAACATCAATCCACTGGAACTGATGGATGAACCTCTGTCCTTGTTTGACCTCATCCAAAAAATCGCTCACTATCTAGAAAGAAGCTATGAAAAGGCTCTGGTGACCTACAATGGTGCGACCTACGATTTAATCATTCTGAGACACTCTTTTTTCGCTCACCTTTACGATCCATATTTATTGGTTAAAGCAGCAGAAGATCGGCTTCACATTGACATCTACTCTCTTGCTCAAACGATTTTTTGTTTTTTCCCAACCCGTATTGCTTTTCACAAGGGCCCAGATGGAAGGGTCATTTTAAAACAAGAACTGATGGCAACAACCAATGGGATCGATCCTGGTGATGCTCACGCGGCTGTGGATGATGTCAAAACACTTCTGAAACTCGCCAAACTAATGGAAGAAAAAGTGCCTGAGGTGTTCTATTCGGCGTTGGCATCTGGAAATAAAAAAAGAGTCATTGAATTGCTCTCAAAGAATCTCTTTTTGAATTATGGCGAAGTGAAATACAAGGAACGCATTGCGGTCAAGAGAACACCCACTTTTATTTGCCAAGATCCATCGTATGCCAATAATCTGGTTCTGTTTGATCTTTCGTTCGATCCTGAGGATTATCTTTATATGACGCCTGAAGAAATTGCTTCAATTTTAAACAAGAAAGGATCCCCATTTTTCAATATCAAAGCAAACGGAAGCCCCGTTTTGCTGCCAGGAAATTTATGCGAACTCAACGACTTATCATTTGAAGAAGCCAACTTAAGAGCCAACAAGATTCAGGAAAACATTGGCTTTAAAGAATCCGTGGTCATTGCATGCGACATCAATGCAAAAAAAAGAACGCCCTGGGAAAAGCCTGATTATTCTGAATCTCAAATTTATTCAAAATTCATTGATTCACATGACAAACTGCTGAGCAAAGCATTTTTGGGCTCAGAGTCAACCGATGACAGGGTCAATATTATTCATCAAATGAATGATGGGCGCTTGATTGACTTTGCAAAACGCTTACTGGCATCTGAGGATGAAAACTGTGATCCAGTGACACAAATGAACTACCAAGAATTTGAAGCCACAAGGCTTTTAAGCGATGATGATGTTCCATGGAGAACACTCAATGATGCAAGGAAATCTGTTGAAAATGTTGCAAAACGGATGACTGTGAATGAAACCATAATGAGCGCAACAAAAAAATACTACGATATAGTTGAGAAAGAACTAAGGAGATAAATATGAATTTTGATTACTCAGAAAAAGTTTTAGGCCTCAAATGACTCAAGTCAATTCATCAATCATTGATTTCTTATAGAATTTATTTTTATATATCTCAACATGAGTACTGACAAAAAAATACTACGATATAGTTGAGAAAGAACTAAGGAGATAAATATGAATTTTGATTACTCAGAAAAAGTTTTAGGCCTCATAAGCAAATTAACCGCCTTTATGGATGAGCATATTTATCCCAATGAAACGGCCTATGCCGAGCACTTCAAGACAACCGATGAGAAATGGAAAGCGGCACCTATGATGTCGGAACTTAAATTAAAAGCCAAAGATGCAGATCTTTGGAACCTTTTTCTGCCCGATTCAGAAAGTGGTGCGGGTCTGAGTAATTTGGAATATGCGCCACTTGCTGAGGTCATGGGTCATGCGCCATGGTGCTCGGAAGTCTTTAACTGCAGCGCTCCAGATACCGGCAACATGGAGGTGCTGGATCGATACGGAACGGATGCACAAAAAGATGAGTGGTTAACACCCCTTCTTAATGGTGAAATCAGATCTGTCTTCTGTATGACGGAACCGGCTGTGGCCTCTTCGGATGCGACAAATATTGAATCCCCAATTGTGAAAGATGGCGATCATTATGTGATCAATGGGACAAAATGGTGGAGTTCAGGCGCAATGAACGAGGACTGCAAGCTGATCGTATTCATGGGTAAAACCGATCCAGACAATCCGAGCAGACACAAGCAACAATCCATGATTCTTATTCCAATGGATGCGCCTGGGGTGAATGTCATAAGACCGCTTTCTGTGTTTGGAGGATATGACTATCCACATGGGCATGCCGAGGTTGAGTTCAAGGACGTCAGAGTTCCTCTTGAAAACATGTTATTAGGGGAAGGAAGGGGTTTTGAAATCGCCCAAGGCAGGCTCGGCCCAGGAAGAATTCATCACTGCATGAGGCTGATTGGGATGTCGAGCAGAGCACTTGAAATGATGTGCGATCGAGCAGAAAAAAGAATTGCGTTTGGAAGACCGTTGAGCGCTCAAGGATCGGTCAGAGAATCCATTGCGATCTCTGCAAGTGAGATTGAGCAATCTCGATTACTGACACTCAAAACCGCTGACAAGATGGACAAATATGGCAATAAAGAAGCCAGTGATTTGATTAGCATGATAAAAGTTGTTGGGCCTAGGATGGCCTGCAATGTGCTCGATAGAGCAATCCAAGTTCACGGTGGTGGTGGTGTCTCAGATGACTTCTTCCTTGCCGAAGCCTATGCTCACGCCAGAACGCTCCGATTGGCAGATGGTCCCGATGAAGTTCATTTGGCATCGCTTGCTAAAAAAGTACTTAAACAAGAGCCCATGATTGATGCAGGAAGAATCTAAAAATCTTGGGAAAGGATTCTGTACACTCTCTTGATCACCGCAAACTTTCTGACTTTCTTGAGAAAAATCTTCCTGAGACCGGAGCGCTCGAAGAGATTTCAAAATTCGGAACCGGCCAATCAAATCCGACCTACCAATTAAGAACAACAACTGGAAAATATGTTCTTAGGAAAAAGCCTCCCGGCAAACTCCTGCCTTCAGCACATGCCGTCGATAGAGAGTATCGAATCATTAAAGCACTAGAAAAAACCTCGGTTCCTGTCCCAAGAACACGGATGCTTTGTAACGATGAAGATATCATTGGGACCATTTTTTATTTAATGGATTATGTCGATGGAAAAATTCACTGGGACCCCACTTTGCCTGATGTGAGTTCGAGTGATCGAAACGACATTTATGGTCAAACCGTAGACGTTTTAGCCGCATTGCATAGTATTGATGTTGAAAAAGAAGGCCTTTTAGATTTTGGCAAACCCGGAAATTACTTTCAGCGTCAAGTCGGTCGATGGATAAAACAATACAGAGCAGCTGAGACACAAGAATATAAAGAAATTGAATCGCTGATTGCTTGGCTTGAGAAAAACATGCCTGATGATGATCGGATGATATCGATTGTTCATGGCGATTATCGGCTCTACAACATGATTTTCAGTCATACAGAAAATAAAATCCTTGCTGTGTTGGATTGGGAACTCTCTACCATTGGTCATCCTTATGCTGATCTGGCCTATCAATGTATGAATTGGCACATACCAAAAATAGGCATTACGCCGGGGTTATATGGCCTTAATCTAAATGGCACGGGCATCCCAACAGAAAATGAGTATGTCGAAGCCTATTGTAAGAAAATGGGAATAAGCGATATCCCCAATTGGTCTTTCTATCTGGCTTTCGGCTTCTTCCGCTTGGCTGGAATTGCCCAAGGCGTCTATAAACGATCCATCATGGGGAACGCCTCAGCTGACAATGCAAAAGAACTGGGTGCTGCTGTGCCAATCTTAGGGAAGATCGCCCTTTCAATCATTGAAAGGTAAAACAACAATGATGACAAAAAATGACTCAAATCAATTCATCAATCATTGATTTCTTATAGAATTTATTTTTATATATCTCAACATGAGTACTGACAAAAAAATGGAAGCCTATTCACTTAGTCAAGCAAAAATAATCAGGCTGGTACTGAGGCAGATCTCCTTAATCAATGCCTTTATATATGAGTTATCCAATGGTCGGCTATGGGGAAAATTGTCCGGTAAATATCCCATCATGGTGCTTTCAGTTTTTGGTGCTAAATCTGGTAAGTTGAGAAAGGTGCCGCTTATAAAGGTCTTGCATGAGAAAAAACCAATCTTGGTTGCTTCCATGGCAGGGATGCCAATGCATCCAAGTTGGTATTTCAATGTGTCGGCCAATCCGAGGGTTGCTGTTCAAATTGGATCTGAAAAAAAATATTACACTGCCAATCAATTAACCGATCAAGAAAAAGAGGGTGTATGGCCAACGGTTTGTGCTCATTACCCTGATTATGATCAATATAAGAAAAATACCCAAAGAAATATCGGAGTCTTTTCTTGTGAGGAAAAAATACTGACCACTGCCTGGAAAGAATGGCTTGCAGAAAATACTGAAAAGGGTTGCGATAAGAATGAGCTCTACTCCATCCTTTATCATGAAGGGTTTCACCCTGAGCAAATTGCATCTGAAATGAATGCTCGAGTTAACAGCTTTACCCTGCAACCAAAAAAACAACAATCATCCAAGGAAGAAAATATTCAGAGGATGGTTCATGCATTTAAAAGTGCTCATAAGGAAGTCCCCAAATATACTGAAATTGGCTTTAAAAAAGAAACAATGGACAAATCAATTCATCAAAAAATATTGGATTTCTATCAAGAAAACGATGCTTTGCTAAAAGTTGAAAATGTTGCTGGAGGTTTTGTCAAAACTGAGGGGGAGGGCTCACCAAGTCATACCATCGAAATGCCAGATGAACTCAGAGATGAAATTCATCAATCTTTTCTGAAAAGAGCTGAGGCATGGTCTGGAATAAAATTACTCCCGACTTATGTTTATGGAGTAAGGGTTTATAATAGAGGAGCAACTTTAGAGTCTCACGTGGATCGGAAAGAAACTCATATAATTGGAGTGATTATGAACATTGACCAAAAAGTAGATTCGCCGTGGATACTAGAGATTGATGACAATGAAGGCAATAACCACAATGTTACTTTATCGCCGGGTGATATCGTCTTTTACGAGAGCGCTACCGTCAACCACGGAAGGCCAACTCCACTGGATGGTGAGAAATTTGTTAATGTCTTCTGTCATTACATGCCATTAATACAAAAAGAGGAGTTAAGAGATGAAGCTTGAGGGCGCGGTTGTTATCAGTGGAGGGTTTGATCCCATTCATGTTGGGCATTTACGAATGATTCAAGAGGCTGCCAAGCTTGGAACAAAACTGATTGTAATTGCCAACTGTGATCGATTCTTAATGGATAAGAAGGGCTATGCATTCATGCCGATTGAAGAACGATTAGAAATTCTTGAGGGCTTTGAAGGCGTTGACAGAGCTGTGGAATCCATTGATGAAGACATGACGGTTTGCAAGACTATTGAGTGGCTTGCACAAGAGGAAAACATTGCCTGTTTTGCAAATGGTGGTGATCGTAAAAATGAAGCCGATATACCAGAATCGGTTGTTTGCGAGAAGTACGGCATAGAAATGGAGTTCAATGTCGGTGGCGGAAAGATTCAATCGAGCTCGAGTCTTGTTGGAGGAGAAGTTGAAAAGCCCTGGGGGTCATACAAAACCTTTGAAAAAGGGGACGGCTATTTATTGAAGAGAATAACCGTTAATCCAGGCGAAATACTTTCGCTTCAATCCCATGAGCATCGTGCAGAATTCTGGTATGTGGCAGAAGGCATTGCGACTGTAGAGTGCAACGATGCTGTCTTCGACCTAAAGAAGCATGAATCAGCAGATATCCCTTTGCAATCGAAACACAGGCTCAGCAATAACTCGAATGAGATTTTAAAAGTCATCGAAGTACAAATTGGTGACCTTTTGAGTGAAGAGGATATCACTCGATATGAAGATCGTTATGAGCGCGATTGAAGTTTAGAGATTTGACTTAAAAAATATTCGATCGAGACCTCTGGGTCTCCAAAAACCTTTCTGCTGATGCCTCCATCGGGCGGCGTCTCGCAACCCTCTTCTAAACTGAAAGCATTGGTTTGCCATGAAATCACTTCAAAAGGTTCAGCGTTGATGCAATCACCCGTAACCGGATGTGATCTCACATTTGCTGAAATATTTACCCTAAAGTTACCTAAACTCACTTCTGCTGCTTCCGGTTTATCGGTCAGCGGATTGATTCTAAATGATACTTTTATGGATTCATCTGACAATGTTTCAGATTTTATCAATGCATCGTGAATGCTTGCGAAAGAAAGACACTTGTCCTGTGCTGACTTTTTTAATGGATCCATTAAGGTTTGATATGAGCCATTGAATCATGCATCTTAAAAGATTGGGCATTGCCATAGAGTGCCTTTTTCTCGTGTTCTTGGTACACAGAAACCAACGTCAGAAGCAGACAGATGATCAGGATCCAGAATGGAACTTTTTTATTAAATTTCATATCAATCTCGGTATTCTAAATCATTTGATTAGAGTTATGCATTTTTTGATCACACGAACATCGATAGGAGTAGATCCTTGGTTTTCTCCATCGATATTGAGTTCATCCCCTTCGCTCAATAATGAAAAGCTCTCGACCTGCTTATACGTCACTCTTGGATCAAAAATATGCTTTCCAGAGAACAATTTTAAGAAAATATTAATCACTTGCAGCTTGTTTGCACTCTTAAACATTATGATATCAATGAGTCCGTCGCTGAAATCGGCATCCGGTGCCATTTTCATGCCCTTACCAGTATAAACGGTGTTGAGAGCAAGAAAGAGGAGAGCATCTTCATCGATCACTTCTTGATTCATCCTCAGCGCCAATCTTTTCTTCTTCATGGTGGCAATCCCAATCAATGATGCAATATTATATCTGATGCCGCCCAACGCCCTCAATTGGTCTGAGATCTGATTAACTTTAGAGGCCATTCCCCAGCCAATGATATTGACTGCATATGAAACCTCAGCGCCTTGCTTAATTTCCATCGCATCAATCTTTATCGCTTCTCCTTGAAGGATTTTTCGAATTGCTTTTTTGGGTTGAAGCTCTCCGAGAGTTTGCGCGAAAGCATTTCCGGTACCCGAAGGAATAACAGCCATAGGAAAATCATTGGCCTTGCCAGACTGCATGAGGGCATCCGCTGTTTCATGAATGGTTCCATCTCCTCCCATTGAACAAAGCACATCGCAGACAGGCATGTCCCCAGACATCACATGATGAAAGATGTCGCGCCTGCCTTGGCTCTTGAATACAGTGTACTGTACATTGTTCGATTTCAACTCTTCTTCGATCTGATGAAAAATTTTTAAAGGGCTGCCATTGCCAGCTTTGGGATTCAAAACAAAGTGTATTTTTTTAATCTTAGAGGACGACATATACAAAAAATATAGCTTTATCCCCTTTATTACAAAAACATTTGGTTTTATACTTCAGACCGAATAAAAAACGAAGTCGACATTGAGATGATCAATGAAGACAATAATAAGGAGTTTGTGTGAGCGATTCAGGTATAGGATTTTCAGTCAAAAGATTCGTAATTTTCATAGTTTTATGTGCCATTGCGATTCTTGTATTCGAAGGTATGGGCGAAGTTGGCGGAAACATGATCAAAGATCAGGTTTCTAGAACTACCAGTAAATTTCATCCCGAAAAAAATGTTGAAGACAGGATCAAACCTGCATTCGTGCTCGAAGATAAGGTTGCAGTTGCAAGCGCGGCGAGTGATTCTGATGCCTCGACGGCTGATTTGTGGACTGCCGAAGACTCTTGTGAGCAGGTCATTGAAGGCAATGATATGCTCCAATTCAATATCAAAGAAATGAAAGTCAGTGCTGCCTGCGCGAGCGTGACTGTTACTTTAAAGCACACAGGCGTGATGGCTGCTGAGATCATGGGTCACAACTGGGTGCTTTCCTCTGATGCAAATTTTATGCCAGTGGCTACGGCTGCTGCAGGCGCTGGCCTAGAAAATAACTATGTTCCAGTCGGAGATGATCGTGTCCTTGCTTCGACTGCAATCATCGGTGGCGGTCAAGAGATCTCGGTAACCTTCTCAATACAGGGTCTTTCAGCGGCAAATGCATATACTTTCTTTTGCTCTTTTCCGGGCCACTACGCCATCATGAAAGGGGCGTTTAAGGTCATCGATTAATCATGCCTACATCTACCTCCACATATTCGGGAGACTTGAGAACACAGAGCATTCACACGCAATCGGGTGAGACATATATCACGGATGCACCAACCGACAATGAGGGAAAGGGGAACGCCTTTTCACCCACCGATATCGTTGCTAGCGCGCTGGCTAACTGCATGCTGACCATCATGGGCATTGTTTCTAAAAGGAAGGGTTTGGCGCTCGAAGGAACCGAAGCAAAAATCGATAAATTCATGGGCACAGAGCCCAGGAGAATCACTGAAATAAAGATTGATTTCTATTTCCCGCTGAATTTCTCAAAAGATGAGAGAAAGTTACTGGAAAAAGCTGCGCTCAACTGCCCTGTTGCGAAAAGCCTTTCATCCGAAATGAAGCAAAACATACAATTCCATTATCCTTCTTCCTAATATTTAAAATAGAATCTGCACATCATTGAGATTGCTGATCTTGTGCAACAAGTCATCGATTCACTGAGGAAACTTGGTTATCATCACTAAAGACTGATATTTGATCTGATTTCATATGAACACAAAGGAAAGTAAAAAGAGGCCATCAATGACCGTCATCATACTCTTGGTGATCATAGTCTTGCTCGCAACGATATCCGGTTGGAATTATTACCAAACGAATCAAAAAATCTCTTCTCTCCTGACTGAAAATTCAACGCTTCAAATCAACTATCAGCTTGAAATTTCAACCTTAGAAGACATCACGGATCAAACTCGGGCTGAACTGTTGGAACAAAGAGCATTGATCAACGAGATTCAGTCGAAAGTTGGCTCTATCGAAGACATTGAAAGACAAGACAGGGACTATTGGCTCACCTTACAAATTGAATACTTCTTAAATTTAGCTGATTCCGAGTTATTTTTGGGTCGAAACAATGAACGAGCAAACGATTTAATCAAGCAAGCGAAAATCAGCGCATTAGGCTTATCTCAACAGAATCAAGACCTGTTGATTCAAATGGACTCATTGATTGAGTCAATCGATCTCTTCATTGATCAAAACAAAACCGATGACATTCGAGCGATCATTGATCAAATTGGAGCATCGGTGATAGAACCCCAAGAGACTTCAGTTTCAACAAGGCCTCAGGTGAAACCCTCGTTCTCGATTGATTGGCTCAGACAATGGATTGGCAACACATTGGAAAACTTTGAGAACAATTGGTCAAACATCATTCTCGTTAAATCGAAATCAACTCTTGATATCACCAAACTCTCAAATGAAGAGCAGCGTGTCATTGAATCGCTTATTGTGCTGAATATTGATCTCATTCGGCTCGCTCTCCAGTCTGGAAATGAGCCAAGATATTTGGCCGCTGTGATTGCCTTAGAGGAAAAACTAAACCGTTATTATCAAACCAATCTGAATGAAAGCTTGCTGCTTTCTGAAAACATAAGCGCCTTAAAAAAGCATCGCATGCATCCAGCGGGAAACGGCATTAAAATTGTCCTGGAAATAGTCGAGGAGATGAAGAAACAATGAAGTCTTTCATGATCTTCCTTCTCCTTGTGCTTTTGGCCTTTATTGGGTGGCAATATCTGATCACCGACAACGGCTATGTTTTGATAGAGTTTTTGAATTATTCCATGGAAACATCCGTTCCCGTTTTTATGGGTTGCTTGATAGTTTTATATTTTGTATTCCGAATTTTTGGTGTTGTATGGAGATCCCCAAAAACAATCCGAAGACGAATGGATGCACGAAGCAAAGATCGTTCCGTCAAACTGCATCATGAAGCACAAAATTTTTTAGGCCAAGGCTTAAGCGCAAAAGCGGCGAAAAAACTTGATTCGGCCATTGCTACTGATGAAACAAATGTCAATGCTGTCATTGATCGGATGAACCTTGCTGCCGAAGAGAATGATTTTAAAACAATCGTCGAGAAAGCTGACAATTTAATTTCTCAAGAATCCAAACAAAAAAACTTTGTGTCTTTCCATGCGTGCCGACTTCTGATTGGCCTCGGTGAATATTCTTCGGCTCAGAAATATGCTGACCGACTCTTGCAAGGATCATCCAAAAATTCTGAAGCACAAAATTTACTATTCGCCATTAAAAGCGCCGCAGGAGATCCCACCATTATTGATCAGCTTCCCATGTTTGCAAAGACTGTCGATGAGAAAATATTCTCAGAAACCATACTTAAGCTATCAAAAAAGCTAAAGGGACAAAAAACTGTCGAAGATCTATTTGGTGGCTTACCCAGATCATTGGATAAGCAACCGGACTTCATCAGTGCGAAATGCGAACTATGGATGGCAAAAGAAGATCATATTAAAGCAGAAATTGAACTCAATAAAGCAATACCATCCTATTGGAATGAGAATCACATTGCTCTTTACTCAAAGCTCCAATTATCAAATTCAGAAGGGCTTTCCTCAAAGCTTGAGAGTTGGCTCAATGAAAGGCCCAGAGATCCAAACCTTTGGTTGGCAGCAAGTCGTGTTGCTCGAAGAGAAGGTTTGTGGGGGAAGGCAAAGCAATGTTTAGAACGATCCATTGAACTCAAGAGCGGCTCCCAAAAACAAACTGAGCTCGCATTGATTCTGGCCCAACTTGGTGAAAAAGATGAAGCTTTTGCTGTGCTGAATAATATTTCAAAAACAGATAGCGATCCTGCATCAGTTAAATGAAAAAAGACGCTTTAGCGCTCGCACAATCGTTCTTTAGATACCTAGAGACCGAACGTCGATATTCACCGAATACCCTAAAAAACTATCGAAGAGATTTGGAGCATTTTTCTGAGTATCTCGAACCTAAAAAACTGTCTCGTTGGGCAGAAATTAAGCCGCACCATATCAGAACATATGCGTCTCAAGTTTTTATTGAAGGATTGGGCGCAAAAAGCATCCAAAGACGTCTTTCTGCCATCAGAAGTTTTATGAATTACCTATTGAGAGAAGGCATCATCAAAAACAATCCTGCTGAAGGAGTCAAGACACCAAAGGCGCCGAAAAAACTTCCTGGCATTTTAGACATCGAGCAAATTCATCAACTCTTGAATATTGAAGCAACAGATCCTGTGAGCCTTCGGGATAAGGCAATAATGGAACTTATTTATTCCTCGGGGTTAAGGCTCTCCGAAATCGTTCGCTTGAATCCAATTGATTTGAACTTATCGGATAAGAGCCTCACAGTCTTAGGAAAAGGAGATAAAACAAGGATGCTGCCCATGGGAACAGAGGCGATCAAATCACTCAAAAACTGGCTGTCTTGCCGAAATGAATTGGCCAACCCAAATGAAGAAGCGCTCTTTGTTGGGTCTCGAGGCAACCGTTTAAGCAGAAGGTCAATTCAAAGTCGAATCAAACACTGGGCGAAAAAAAATGGCCTTCAACAAGATGTTTATCCTCATCTACTCAGACATAGCTTTGCGACACATATGTTAGAGGCAAGCGGTGATCTAAGGGCTGTACAAGAACTGCTTGGTCATAAGGACATTTCAACCACTCAGGTATATACTCATCTAGATTTTGAGCATCTTTCGAAAACCTATGACAAGGCACACCCAAGATCTGGAAAGAAATGAATAAAAAAGAGAACAACAAAACAACGTCCTTTGGCTTTGAAGCAGTCACGGAAGAAGAAAAAACCGGAAAAGTAAAAGAAGTCTTCGACTCCGTTGCAACCAACTATGATCTGATGAATGATTTGATGTCCATGGGCATTCATAGACTATGGAAACGCTTCATGCTCTCACAAACAGGCTTGAAGATTGGCATGAAAGCACTCGATGTTGCGGGCGGCACAGGAGACATTGCTGCGCTATTAAGAGAGCAAGTGGGTGAATCGGGCTTGGTGGTGATGACAGACATCAACCCATCGATGCTCAAAGAGGGAAGATCAAGACTTTTGGACAGGGGGAAACTTAAAAACATACAGGTCATTCAATGCGATGCGGAAAGCTTGCCCTTTGATGATGATCATTTTGATTGCGTCACGATTGCATTTGGATTAAGAAATGTCACGGTTAAAGAAAATGCACTCAAATCAATGTTTCGCGTGCTTAAACCGGGCGGAAGAATGTTAATACTGGAATTCTCCAAACCCAATGAAATGATTTCTCCTGCTTATGACCTCTATTCATTCAATATTCTTCCAACGCTTGGCGAATGGGTGGCAAATGATCGAGAGAGCTATCAGTATCTTGCAGAATCCATTCGGGTTCATCCGGATCAAAAGAAATTGGAACAAATGATCTTAAGTGCCGGCTTTGATCGTGCTGAATATCAGAATCTGACGGGCGGAATTGTCGCACTTCACATCGGTTATAAGGACTGAAGTTGGCCACCATAAGAGCACTGAGAAGACTTTCATCCATTCTGAATGTTTTTATAAAATTTCATTTAGATGAGCTGATTGATGAGCTTGGTTCAAGCAATCGCTCTAAACTATTCTTATTTTTAATGCCAAGAAGATGGTTTAGAAGAAAAATAGATCTTCCAAGAGGCGAAAGAATCAGGCTTGCGCTAGAGGAATTGGGGCCCCTTTATGTCAAGTTTGGCCAATCCTTATCTACCAGGCCAGACCTATTGCCTGAAGACATTGCGAAGGAGCTCTCAAAGCTGCAAGACGATGTCCCACCATTCTCTGAAGAACTGGCTTTGGAAATTATGCAAGCATCGTACCCGGATGGAATCGATGGAATATTCTCAGAGTTTGATGCAAAAGCCTTGGCTTCAGCATCCGTAGCTCAAGCACATGCGGCCAGGCTCGTCAGTGGCGAGGAAGTCATTGTAAAAATCATAAGGCCAAATATCTGGGATCAAATAGAAGAAGACATGAACATACTTTTACTCATGGCCAATCTTCTCAATAAATTCTCTATCGCAAAGAGACTCAAACCCATTGAGGTTGTCAAAGATTATCAGAAGACCGTTCTGCACGAGCTCGATCTGATGAGAGAGGCTGCAAACTGTTCGCAAATAGCTAGAAACTGGGAAGGCTCGGAGATCATCAAAGTTCCTCAAATCCATTGGGACTTCTGTAGAAAAAATATTCTTGTTCAAGAAAGGATTCGTGGCATTCCCATAGACGATATCGAGAAACTAAAAGAGTTTGGAGTCAATTTTGAGCAGCTGGCAAAAAACGGTGTAAGAATATTCTTCACACAAGTCTTTCATCACAATCTATTCCATGCTGACATGCATCCAGGGAATGTTTTTGTCGATGTGACAGACCCCAATAATCCAAAATATGCCGCGGTAGACTTTGGAATTGTGGGCAGCCTTGATGAGAAAGATCGAGAATATCTAGCTAAAAGCTTCAATGCTTTCTTCGAAAAAGACTACGGGCAAATTGCAACCAATTTTATTTCTGCTGGATGGGTTCCAGAGGAAACAAAGGCCAATGAATTTGAGTCTGCAATCAGGACTGTTTGTGATCCCATCGCAGATAAGCCGCTTGAAGATATCTCTTTTGGGCAGTTGCTCTTTAGGCTCTTTGAGACAGCGCGAGATTTCAATATGGTCAATCAACCGCAGCTGATACAACTTGAAAAGACACTGCTTAATATCGAGGGTCTTGGGAGACAGCTTTATCCAAAATTGGATCTTGTTTCAAGCGCAAAGCCTGTCATGGAGGAATGGAGAAAAGAGCAGCTGAGCATTACAAATACATTTAAAAAAATCCATAAGGATCTTCCAGAAATCAAAAAAACCATTGAATCAATACCCCCTCTTATGAGAAAGATCCTCGAGGATGAAGAAAACAAACAGAACATGCCTCAGGCTGATCTCACATATTTTGTGAGACAGCTGTACATGGGCATTATTGGGGTTGGTTTTTTGATTGTTGGGGCAATCTTAATCGGGTTCAATCAATTGGCTGCATTCTCAATTGTCGCCATCGGTCTTTTCATTCTGCTAATATCTAAACCAAAACAGTAACACTAAAATTGTTTTGAAAAATTTAGAAAAATTAGCCGTTGAAGCTGATCTTCTCAGCATAGACCCAAATATTCAAAACACCTTGGATGTTCTGATAAATGACTATCAGAATCATGCAAAACTGAATGATTTAGGCAGATTCCTCGTCTATCGTGGCCTTTCAAAACGGCTTGCGATCCGGCTATCTTTAGAAAATTTAAACAAAGATACGGCCTCTATTGACCAGCAGGGGCCTATCTTCATTTCTGGATTGCCTCGCTCAGGAACAAGTTTCTTGTTCAGCTTATTGCATGCTCATTCAAGCCTGAGAAGTCCACTTACTTGGGAAATTTTTCAAGCAGATTCAGTTGCAAAAAATCAACTTGAGATCCTAATAAAGAAAATAAAAACCCAATTTGAACTTTTCGGCATCAATCGATTAGTGCCAGAGTTGTCAACCATTCATCCGATGGAACATGCTCAGCCTGAAGAGTGTCAACTCATTACTGCGTATGATTTGAAAAGCATCAGCTTTGCTTATTCTGCGAATTTACCAAACTATATTAAGCTCATTTCAGATTCTTCATTTAAAACATCCTTCAGGGTTCACAAAATGTTTCTCGATGCATTGCACTCAAAAAATGATGAGACAATCTGGCTTCTAAAGGACCCGTGCCATATAGAGCATACTCAAGAAATCTTGGAAACTTATCCGAAAGCCCGGTTTGTTTTTATACATCGACATCCTAAATTCAGCGTGCCTTCGATCAGCAATCTCGCCTATAACCTCAGGCTTGGTTTCTCAGATCATGTCGATAAAAAACTTGTCGGTGAGCAAATGCTTTCCCATTGGCATAATGCCTGTGAGAAATTGTTAAAACACCGTGGGCTCATACCAGAAGATCAAATGATCGACATAAGGTTTGATCATTTGGTTGATGATCCGCTCAAAGCTGCTCATCGCATTATTGAAAAATTCTCTATCACGCATGATGAAGAATTAAAAAACAAACTGGCCTCACAGATCACGAAAGAGAAGCCAAAGATGAGTCATGCCTATTCATACGAAGAGTTTTTTGATACTTCTGGAGAGGTGGAAAAAAGATTTGAGAATTACATTTCCTATTTTGACCTTTAATTTTTAAGTCGGTCTAAAAACTCGGTCGGACTATTGCCCTGCTCTATTGTTTCAACAATTGCAGAACCAACAATGATGCCATCGACATAGTCTGCAATCATTTCCACATCGGATTTTTCTCGAATCCCAAATCCAGCACAAACAGGTATTTTTGAAATTTCTTGAACCTGCTTTAGATACTCTGTTACATCGGCTGACAGAGCACCTTCTCCGCCTGTAACTCCTTTGACGGTGACTGCATATATAAATCCCCTGCTTTGATCAGAGATCATTTCTATCCTATCTTTAGGCGTTGCCGGTGTGACCAATTGAATCAGAGCAAGTCCTGCTTCAGTCAACCGTTGATTGAGTTCTTTGCTCTCCTCAATCGGTAAGTCTGGGACAATGAAGCCGTCCACACCAGATTCGAGTGAAGCATCAACAAGCTCTTCCATCCCAAATACATAAAGTGGGTTTAAGTAACTCATGAGGACAATCGGGGTGTCCAAATTAATTTCGTTTAATTGATTGAAGATCCATGTAAGTGTCACACCGTTCTCAATGGCCATATGGCTTGATCTCTGGATTGTCACTCCATCGGCCATGGGATCAGAAAATGGAACGCCAATTTCAATCACATCGGCCTTTTTTGAAATTTCATAGAGGGTTTGCTTGAAGTCTTTGGTGTTTGGATAGCCTGCCGTTATGAATGGGACAATCGCAGGGCCAGGCTCTTTTGGGGCTCTTATTTTTTCCTCAATGTATTTGCCTCCAATCATATAATCATTTATTCATTAATTTACTGAGTGTGGGCATGTCTTTGTCTCCTCGCCCAGAAAGCCCGATTAAAACACGCTTTCCTGTATTTTCATTGGCCCATTTTTTTGCCTCCACAAAAGCATGGGAGCTTTCAATGGCTGGCAATATTCCCTCATTTTCACAAACTTCTCTTAATAGCTCCAAAGCCTCATCGTCTTTTGCCGATGTATATTGCACTCGATTTATCGATTGTAAAAATGCATGTTCTGGGCCAACGCCTGGATAGTCGAGCCCAGCAGAAACCGAGTGCGTCTCTTGAATCAATCCGTCGTCATCATGCAATAACATGGAATAAGTTCCGTGCAAAATTCCTGGCTTTCCAGAAGCAAGTGTCGCTGCATTTTCACCCAAATCGTTGCTTGTGCCTCCTGCTTCTATCCCAAATAGCTCCACTTCAAGATCACCGAGAAAAGCATGAAACAATCCAATTGCATTAGACCCGCCACCAACACAGGCAAAAACTGCATCGGGGAGACGCTGATCAATCTCAAGCATTTGCCGTCTTGCTTCCTTGCCTATGATGGATTGCATTTCTCTAACCAAATATGGGAATGGATGCGGGCCTACGACAGAACCAAGAATATAGTGTGTATTTTCTGGATCAGACACCCAGTCTCTAAATGCTTCATCAATTGCAGCCCTGAGGGTTTGATCTCCGCTCAACACAGAAATCACTTCCGTGCCCAGTTGTTTCATTCGATCAACATTGGGGGCTTGTCGTTCAATATCAATTGCGCCCATGTAAATTGTGCAAGGGAGCCCTACTCTCGCGCATGCAGCAGCACAAGCAACGCCGTGTTGGCCGGCGCCGGTCTCTGCAACAATTCTTTTCACGCCTAATTTTTTTGCAAGCATCGCCTGGCCAAGGGCATTGTTGATCTTGTGTGCTCCTGTGTGGGTCATGTCCTCTCTTTTGAGGAAAACCTCAACACCCCATTTTTTGCTCAGTTGACTTGCATAGGTAAGCGCCGTTGGGCGACCGGCCCAGCTGTTCAACTCGCTCATAAGCTCTTCTTGAAATGCTTTATCGTTCAGAAAGATCTTGATGTTCTTCTCTAGTTTTTTCAATGCGGGCATCAAAGTCTCGGGTGCGTATTGCCCTCCAAAAATACCAAATCTTCCAGACTCATCAGGAAGCTCGCCATCTAGCAATGCTTTTAAAAGTTTTTGGTCATCTTTTTTCATTGTTTTGACTCATCGAATGTACGAACAATTTTATTGAATTGAATAATTTTTTCCTTACTTTTAATTCCTCTGTTGCTTTCAACCCCGCTGCTCACATCCACACCAAATGGGTTGACTGTTTCTAGAATTGAGGAAATATTGTCAGGTGATAGCCCGCCGGCAATGAAAAGATTATTGCTCTCGCATGCTTTTTGCAAGATTTCTGTATTAGCCATCTGCCCTGAACCGCTGACAGGCCCCTCCAGTAAAGCCAATGATTCGACATCAATGCTTGCGATATCTAAACTTTTCTCTGCACGATAAACCTTTATTTTTTTAATTTTGCTTGGCACTTCAATTGATTCAAAATCATCGGCATCGGTTTGAACATATGTGGGGGTGAAATCTTCGAGAACCTCATCAAGACTGCTTTGTGTTGGATGCTGCATGACCGCAACCGTATTGATTTTTTTTGATGTAGAGAACACCAGATTGGCTGCAGACTTTGGTTCAATATACCTGGGTGATGATCTGACAAACACAAACCCAATAAAGTCTGCTCCATGCTCTATGGCACAATCCAAATCATCCAGCTTTGTGATTCCACATATTTTAATCAAGGTTTTCATTGCTCTTCCAATGCTGCCAATCTCATTTCAGCCAATAGTTGCTGAGGATTTCCTGACTTCATCAAGGCCGTTCCAATCAGTGCACCTGAGTACCCAATTTTTGATAGTGTTTTAATTTCAGAGGCCTTGGTGATTCCGCTTTCAGCGATGCAAATTACATCCTTGGGTATAAACCGTGAAAGCTCTTCAAACCTGGAGAATCTCACATTCAAAGTTCTCAGGTCTCGACAATTGATCCCGAGAAGAATATTTTTCCTAAAAACATCGGATTTCGACATGATGGTTTGTGTGCGCTGCATATCCTCTTCATCAAAAGCCTCTATGAGAACAAACATATTATGCTTCATTGCACGTTCGATCATCTGGCTCAGTATTTCATCGCCGAGCATTGCTGCGATCAAAAGAACGCCTCTCGCGCCATTTATAAAAGCCTCTGAAACTTGATAGGGCTCAACCAGGAAATCCTTTCTCATGGTCGGCGTTTCAGGAAAAGATTTTGAAACGTCATTTAAGTCTTGCAAAGAGCCTGAGAATCTCGATGGCTCAGTGAGGACAGAAATCAGATTTGCGCCACTCTTGACATAAACATCTGCTTGATTTAATAGATCAAATTCTGGATTGGATATTTCGCCCAAAGAAGGGGAAGATTTTTTAATCTCAGTGATAAAAATAAACCCTTTCTGAAGCTCTATAGCGGGCCTTCTTTCAATGTCTTCACATGCCTTTAGTAGGCTTTCTTCTGATCGATTGATTTTATTTTTTTTAAGTCTCTCCCTGCTTGAGAGAGCCATATCCTGAAGAAAATTATTTTTTTTCTTATTCATCATCATTCATCAGGCGCGATAGGAAATCTTTTGCTTTTCCGCTCTTGATTGCTTCTCTAGCTTTCCCTATGCCTTCACTGAGCTCTGTCACATTTCCTGAAACTTGAAGCGATAGACCGGTGTTCAGCACCAATGCATCTTCATGAGCACCGTTGTCTTTGCCTTCAAAAACCTTCAGAAGCGCCTCAGCGTTGACTTTAGAAGTCCCGCCTTTAAGCTCCTCCTCTTTGCATGTTTTGATTCCGTGTTCTGAGGGATCAATGATGCTGTGCGTAATGGAGTTATTGCCCACGTCAAATAGCTCAAATTTTGAAGCCGGTGTCGGCTCATCCCAGCCGTTTAATCCATGAACAACAAATGCACGATCCAATTCCATTCCACTCAAACTCGATGCCATTAAAGATGCCATTTCTGAGCTGAATGCTCCAAGCAGGTAGAACGATGGCTTGGCTGGGTTTGTCAGCGGTCCAAGAATATTAAAAACAGTTCTGATCTTTAAAGCTTGTCTGATCGGGGCAATATGTTTCATGGCTGGGTGAAAATTTGGAGCAAATAAAAAGCTAAAACCGATCTTGCTTATTTGTGCTTTAACAGAGTCGGCATCTGCTGGAAAACGATAACCAAGAAACTCAAGCAAATCAGCGCTTCCAGACTTGCTGGATACTGAGCGATTGCCATGCTTTGCAACCTTTAGGCCACAAGCAGCGCTGAGCAATGCAGAGCCTGTCGATATATTAAAACTGTGTGATCCATCTCCGCCTGTTCCTACTATGTCGATAAGCTCTGAAGAATTTTCAAGCTCAACTGCTGTTGCCGCCCTTCTCATCCCATTCGCAAAACCACGTACTTCCTCAGCAGATTCTCCCTTCATGCTTAAAGCAACCAAAAGTGATCCCGCCAAGGCGGGCTCAACAGAGCCTGCTGCTAGAGCAGCCATCAATGCTTCAGATTGTTCCTCTGATAAACTTTCACCATTCATCAGCTGCCCCAAAAGACCTTCTAAATCATGGCTCATGCCGTCCTCCCATTTGTTGTATTCAAGAAATTATTCATCAACTGCATGCCTTCTTTCGTCATTATGCTCTCAGGATGAAATTGGACTCCTTCGGTATCATAAACATTGTGTCTTACCCCCATGATCTCGCCAGATTCTGTTTTTGCACTCACGACAAGTTCCTCTGGCAAATGCTCCTCATTTGCAGATAAGGAGTGGTACCTGCCTGCAATCATTGGAGTTTCGATATTCTTAAAAATCGTTTGTCCATCGTGCATTATTTCAGAGGTTTTCCCATGCATGAGTTGCTTTGAGTAGGTGATCTTACCACCAAATACTTCGACAATGCATTGGTGGCCCAAACACACACCAAGAATAGGGATAATGGGAGCAAATGCATCGATAATGCTCATTGAGACCCCTGCATCTCTGGGTCTACCAGGGCCGGGTGAGACAACAAGAAAATCTGGGTCCATGTCTTTTGCCTGATCAATGGTGATGGCATTGTTTCTAAAAACGTCCACTTCAGTGCCAAGAGACCTAAACCCTTGAACCAAGTTGTAGGTGAATGAATCAAAATTATCAATCATCAAGATCTTTTTCATAACTCGCCCTCTTTTACCATTCTTAATGCGGTTCTGAGAATCTCGCTTTTTGCCAAAACTTCTTTGTATTCATTCTCAGGCAAGCTGTCTGCAACAATTCCAGCGCCCGCTTGGAAGCAATATTTTTCATCTGAAAAAACAATTGTCCGTATTGCGATTGCCTGATCCATGTCGCCATTTTTGGAAAAATATCCCACTGTACCTCCGTAAACTCCTCTGAGTTGAGGCTCGATATCATCAATCAATTCCATTGCTCTGACTTTTGGTGCGCCAACCAATGTTCCTGCAGGAAATGCTGCTGCAAACAAATCAAACGCATCATGGCTAACCTCTAACTTGCCCTGTACGCCACTGACTATGTGCATCACATGACTGTAATATTCGATTGATTGATATGGGCTCACCTCAATTGAGCCATGGCTTGCTACGCGTCCGAGATCATTGCGAGCAAGGTCAACCAACATGATATGCTCTGCGATTTCTTTCTCATCCGCCAATAGTGATTCCTTGTGAGCCCTATCTTCATAATCGTCCTTTCCTCTGGGTCTTGTTCCTGCAATGGGCCTGAGTGATGCTTTATCGTCACTCAATCTAACCAAAGCTTCTGGGGAAGAGCCTGCAATCTTAAATCCATCTGTCTCACAATAAAACATGTAAGGAGATGGGTTGATGAGACGCATTGCTCGATAAACATCAAAAGGGTCCAGATCATAACTGCCTGAAAAGGCAATGGACAAAACAATTTGAAAAATATCGCCCTCATAAATATGGTGTTTTGCTTGTTCAACCGCGTCATAAAAGATTTCTTTATCAATGTTGGCTTCTGGTTCTGTGTAAGCTTTCTGTTTGAGGTTGGGATTGACCTCCTTCTTGAGCATTGCAAGAATTTCCGCCCTTAGATTGCTTCTCTCACCTTCATTGCCAGAATGAAGCAGCGCCATCTTGTTTTCCTCATGATCAAAGATCAGAAGGGATGTGGGTGCAATGTATGAACAATCTGGGGGGCTTAAGATGCCTTCTTTGCCCTTGGGTACTGGCAAGTCTTCAAAATAACGGATCATTTCAAATGAACTAAAGCCAACGATACCGCCTGAAAACGGGACCGCCTCGATTGAGGGCTTTAGATCAGGAACCTCTGAAAGGGTTTTTCTGAATAAATCCATCATCTCGGTTTGTGATTTTGGCTTGCTTACTTTTTCTCCATTCAGAAAGAAGTTTCCACTTCTAACTTGAATGGATTGTGATGAGCCCATCCCCAAGAAGGAATACCGTGATTGGTCCACCCCTCTTTCTATGCTTTCCAGTAGAAAAACAGGCTCCAGTTCACGCAGCTTCATAAACACCGATGCAGGTGTTTCATTATTTAATTCAATGTCAAAATATTTGTTCATTTCAAAAAAAAACCCATCACCAAATAGGAGATGGGTAAACCTTGATTTCAAATAGATACCGGACACCCTCTCCTAGGAGAGACGCCACCAGCTACCGTTATTTAAAATCCTTGTATTCATAATTGAATGAAGTATGTCCCGATATTATCTAATCGTCAAGACAACAATCCTAAAAATACAATAGGGGCAGAACAATCGAAAGAGTGATCCACATGATTAACAACAAAGGAATGCCAAGCTTAACAAAGTCATTGAATACATATCCTCCAGCGCCCATGATCAATAAATTGGTTTGATATCCAATAGGCGTAACAAAGCTCATGTTTGCGCCGAATAAAACTGACAGAACAAATGGTTCAATGGGGGCACCCAGTTGAAGAGCGATATTTATTGCGATCGGCGTTCCTAGAACTGCTGCTGCATTATTAGATACGACATTCGTTAATATTGCCATAAGGAGCATCAACACACTTAAGATTACAGGCATGGGTAATGACGAAGTCAGATATACAAACCAATTAGCAATAAAGTCAGAGCCTCCGGTGAGCTCGAGCGCGGTACCCAAACTCAAACTGGCAACAATCAACATAATCACCGGAATATTCATAGAATTTCCAACGTCACTCCATTTCAAAGTTCCGGCAAGCAACATGATCAGAAGCCCAAGCATTGCGGCCACTGAAATTGGCATGAGGCTTGTTGCTGCCATGAGTGTTACGCCAAGCATGATATAAAGAGGGAAGAATGAGCGTTTAGCGGCTAAGTCCATCTTGTCCTTTTCAATGACAAGCATATTGCTATTGCTCTTCAAGTTATTGATGGCTTTTGATGTGCCCTGAACCAAAACAACATCACCCGGGTTTAAGGTTGTAGCACTAATATTGCCGGTTATTTTTACCCCTGTTGCACCGGAGTGAACACCCAATGGGATAAGATTAAAACGAGATGCAAAATGTTGTGAGCTCAATGACATGTGATCCAACAAAGACCCTCCTGTTATAACCACTTCTGCTAGACGGGCATCTTCATCTTGCTCTTGATCTATGTTTTTATTTTGCTCATCCTCAAATAAGCTTAAACCCAGTATTTCTTGGTAATTTTGAAGATTTTCAAGCGAGTCCTTGATATATATTCTGTCTCCAGGCTCAAAAATAACAGAAGGAATCTTTGCAACAAACAATGAGTCGGAACGCTTAATCTTATCTATCTTGAAGCCATCCCCTGCCTTTTCTTGGATCTCTGCAAGCGTCTTTCCGTCTGAATATTCTCCTTGATTGACATAAAGAGATGCCTCAAAAACTCGATTTTCTTTTTTTTGAGCTCTTGGCATCCTGTCAGTGAGCATGTTTGGTGCGATAAGCCATAAAAAAAGCATCCCGAAAGAACCTGCGATCAATGCCGGGATAACAAAATCAAACAATTGTATTTCATCAAGCCCCATGTCATTTGCAATTCCAACAACCAGAAGGTTTGTAGATGTTCCAATGGTGGTAGCCATCCCTCCGATGATTGTTGCCATTCCCATAGGCATCAGGACTTTTGAAGAACTGATGTTTGCATTTTCGCTTACTGCGATCAATGCTGGAATCAACATGACAACGATCGGAGTATTGTTAATGAATGCACTGAAAAAAGCGCCAAATAAAAGCACTCCAAGCAGCGATAGTTTTGGATGACTGACCCATGACCTTGAGAGAAAACCAACCAATGGGTCCAATGATCGATTGATTTCAATGGCTTTTCCTATCGCCAATAATAAGCAAATTGTAATCAGGGCCTCGTTTCCGAAATTGGTTAAAAATAGCTCAATCGGATTAATGAAATTGCCATTGAATGAATAAGGGAAAAAATAAAATGAGGCGACCAAAATTACCAAAATTGTCAAACTTGATGACTCAATTGAAATCCAATCTCTGGAAAACAAATAGAGCCCCAAGACAGTAAGCATCATCACAAATAACGCGTGTATTTCAGGTAATTCTGGCATCATTAAGCTTGTATTCATTTATCTTATGTTCTAGAAATTATACATGCATGCTGTTTTTTTAGACTACAAAACTGTGGATGCTGGTGATCTTGACCTAGCATCCATCAAAGCTTTGTTGCCAGAAATGGAGGTTTATTCGTATTCAAACGAAACGGAGGTGCTTAATCGAATCGCAAACACCGAAGTCGCCATCGCAAATAAAATAGACTTTGATTCCGAAGTTTTTGCTCACGCTAAAAATCTTAAGCTGATTTGTGTTACAGCAACCGGAACTAATAATATTGATCTCAATGCTGCAGAGAAAGCCGGTGTCGCCGTATGCAACATAAGGGATTATTGCACTGAGTCGGTGATGCAACATGTTCTGCTTTCAATTTTGTCACTCACTCATTCTTATTCAGATTATATGAACTCAATTGGCAAAGGCGAATGGGAAGATGGTAACTCATTCAGTCTGCTTAATCATTCCATCACCGAGCTTTCAGGGAAAAAACTTGGCATAGTTGGTTTCGGAGTTTTGGGGAAAGGTGTGGCCAAAGCTGCGCCGCTTTTTGGGATGGAACTTTTGGTTTGTGAAAGTTTTCAGCCCGATAATAAATCAGACAATTTAAGAGATAGAGTAGCCTTTGATGCATTGCTTAAAGAGTCCGATGTCATCAGCCTTCACTGTCCCCTGACGAATGAAACCGAAGGCTTGTTTGGTGAGGAAGCTTTTATAAAAATGAAGTCATCTGCGATTTTAATCAATACCGCAAGAGGCGGCTTGATTGATGATCATGCCTTGATTGAAGCCATCGAGAGCCAATCAATAGCGGGTGCAGCCATTGATGTGCTTGACCAAGAGCCGCCGGCTGATGATCACCCATTGATGCAGAATAATTATCCCAACCTAATCATTACCCCGCACATCGCTTGGGCTGCTAGAGAAGCCAGACAAAGAGCGCTAGATCGCATCGCTGAAAATGTTGAGGCATTTCAAAAAGGAAGTCCCATCAATGTTGTCAAACCAACAGCTTCTTAATGGCAACCACTTTTACATTTAAAGTTTTAATTTTTTATAGCGGGATTTTATTACTTCTGGTCTCCAGTGTTGTGGCATTCATTCATCGGTGTCGAATGGCTGCAAAAAAAGGAGAGATGTTTTTCTATCTTAGGTTTGAAGAAACCTATGATGATAAAGGGAGGTTGGATCTGGTGCCCATTGACACAGACGTTGAAGGCACAGAAGACTATGAGCGTGTTTATGAGGCATATGGTTTTTGCTTTGGCATGTTTTTTCTTTTCACGCTTTTTACCATGGTGTCACTTGCATGGTCAGAAAATGCGGGATACCCTTTGCCTACATTTATTCCTTTCAGCCTTATGCTTGCAACAGGGCTGTGGATTGCTCCAATCATTTCACTTCTTATTTTAGAGGCCAATGAAAACGATCTCTTGAGAATCTTCATTTTGACAACCTTCGGATCCTTTGGGTGCGTTTTCACTGGCGTTACGCTAGCAGAAAGTTCCTATATGGCCATTCTCGGTCTGCTGTTGCCGCTTTTATTTTTGCCTTTGCTGGTTTATCACTTACAAAGCTTGCTATTTTGGGGAATTGCAATCGGCACGCCTTGGAACGTCAAGCCAAAGGTCAGAAAGATCATGGCGTACTACGGCATGTTTTGGTTTTCATCATTGCTCGTCTACCAAGGCAGTCTCGTAACTGGGATTGCATCGGCCGATGAATCAAACAATACCTGGACAAATGCCATTGAAGTGGCAATGGTATTATTCATCACCACGGTTGAACTCATCTTTAGATTTCTTGAAGCTTTTGGAAATGCTTGAAGTGCTTCAGAAAAATAGTTAAAAAAATTAAATCATTTAAGGAGTAACCAATGATCACAATAATTTTAATGGCGCTTGCGCTGGCACTGTTGCAAATTTGGATCATTCCAATGTTGATCAATATTAAAAATATCGGTTATCAGCTTTCCAATAGGGATGAGCCAATGAATTCAGGATCACTCAACGCAAGGATCCTTAGGGCCTCAACAAATCTACAGGAAAGCTTGCCTTCATTTCTAGCGCTAGCCATCCTATCAATCATCACTGAAGTCGATAACAGCATGCTTGCAATGACGTGGCTGTTCTTGAGAGTTCTGTTCTTCTTTGTTTATGCTGTAGGCATTCCCTATATCCGATCGGTCATCTGGATCGGCTCAATTGCTTGTTTGGTTCTAATGGGGCTTGCTCTGATTTAGGGGCTAGCCTCTCAATGTTTGTACTGCAGGCACCGCCAGTGCTCGATAAACCACAAACATGCCGGTGAGCAAGATCAGAAAGAAGCCGCCCAATAGTCCTGATAAGATGATAACGGAGTTGGGTGAATAGCTCGTTTCAAAAATCTGAATGGATATATAGGCAGAAAATCCAATTGCTACAAAAAGGGCTGTAATCGATGCCACTAGGCCCAGCGCGCCAAATTCTGCCAAAGCAATTTGAAGGATATCGCTTTGTTTCGCGCCCATTGCTTTCATGACCGCATTCTCCTTGTTTCGCTCCTCTACGGTTGAGAAGATTGAAGCAACCAGTGTAAGTATGCCGGCCAACAGCGAAAGCACAAAAATATACTGAACTGCGGTTGAGGCGCTGTCTATGACCGTGCGAATCTGATCCATAGCGGACTCTAAATCTACACTTGTGATTGTTGGAAAACGCTCAATAAATACATCGACAGCCTCTGAGTCATTGTCGATCTTTAAGCTTGTGATATATGATTGAGGAAGCTCTTTTGCCACAGAAGGTGAGAGTACAAAAAAGAAGTTTGGTGAAAAACTTTCCCATTCAATTTCTCTAAAGTTTTTAACCGTCACGGTGAAGTTTTCACCTGCCACATTGAATTCCAATTGATCGCCGATTGAAAGGCCCATTGATTTGGCTGCTTGGCCATCCACTGATATCAGCGAACGTTGTTCATCCTCTTCGTCCCACCAGGATCCCTCTTTGATTGAATTATTATCTGGAAGCTCACTAAACCAGGTCAGATTTGACTCTCTTTGCATCATTCTTCCAACATCTATTGGCAAGCCACTTGCAGACGTTGCGCCTATCAATCTTCCTCTAATCAGAGGAGTAAATTCTGGATTAGCCTCCATCTCATTTTCGAAAAAACCTTGCACTTCATTCAGTTGGTAATCTTGAATATTAAAAAAGAAATAGTTTGGTGTGTCTTGGTTCAAACTAGAACGCCAGGTATTGACCAAATCTGAGCGAGTCTCTGCCAGAACAATTAAAAAAGTCAGCGAAACTCCAAAAACAATAATTTGTAATAGATTTTCAGAAGATCGTTTTGAAAGATTTCTCAAGCCCATCAACCATCCATAGCCGCCAAAACCAGGAGAAAGTTTTGTAGAAAAAATCAATAAATAGCCAATCCCTGCCAATAATATTATTAGCCCTAGAAGGGCAAACAAAATGCTACCGACCAAACGAGGGTCGTTGAAAAGAAACAATAGAAATAAACCAAAAATTAAAAAAGAAAATAAATAAATTGAAGCCTCTGATTTCGATCCTTGGGTATCCTCTTTTCTTAAAAGGCGAATCGGTTCAACCAATCCTAAAATCCTCAAATATGGACCACATGCAGCAATCACAATGCAGCAAGCGGTGAGGAAGCCAAGCCAAAGAGGTCTAGCGGTAGGAGGAGGTAAATCTCTATTAATGATCGGGCTCAAGATGCTTTCCAAAAGTGCCTGTACAGAAAAACCCAATAAACAGCCGATGAATGTTGCCATCAAAATAAGCATGATAAGCTGACTGATCTGAGACCATAATATGAATTTCTTCGACGCACCAAATACCTTCATGAGTGTTGTGTTCAATAGATGTCGTTTGGCATATCTTCTTGCCGCAATCATCGAAGACACTAAGGTGATTAAAATTGTGAACAACGCGGCTAAATTAGCAAATTGCGATGATTCAGTCACCGAATTGCCAAGCTGGCCTTCAAGGTCTGAAACTTTTTGAACTTGAACCTCATTCAGATCATCCTCAACCTCAATTAAAAAAGATTCGAGTTGACTGGGCTGAGCTGAATAAAGCTGACGGTAAACCACTCTGCTTCCAGCTTGAATCACGCCCATTTCTTCGAGGTCATAATCATTGGCGATGATGGTCGGAGAAAATGATAAGAATCCTGTGCTTCGATCTGGAAAATCAATCAGTGTTCCAGCGACCTTGAAAGTTTTGTTGCCAAGCGTGACCGATTCACCTGGGCCTATGTTTAATGCTTCTAAGATTTTTTGCTCTACCCAAACCGTGGACGCAAGTGGTTGGTTGAGGTCCAGATTGGCCTTGCTCTGCCCTTCAAGAATAACTGTCACATTTCCTACCAGAGGATAAGTGCTTGAAATCGCTTTAATGGATGAGAGTATATTGCCGCCATCAGACAGTGCCATGGTTAAAAATGAGATTGTCTCGGCTGTTTTTATATCCATGAGCTCTGCAGTCTGGATATAATGATCATCGATCGGTGCGCCAGACCTAAAAACCATCTCAGCGCCTAATACAATTGAGGCTTGTTCCTGAATGGAGCGCTGAAATCGATCACTCAGAAAACCCACACCTGAGATCGCAGTTACGGAAAGTATCAGGGAGGAAAAGAGAATGACCATATCTCCTGACCCAATTTCTGAAAAAAACTTTTTTAGGCCAAAAAGAATGCCGTTTAGCATTTCAGTTTTCCTTCTTGCAGCTCAAAAACCACATCTGAGCGCTCCGCTAAGCTGTGATCATGTGTCACGACAACCAGGGTCGTCTTTGTTTGTTGATTGATTCCCAGCAATAGTTCGAGAATATTATCAGTGCTTGATTGGTCTAAATTTCCAGTGGGCTCATCCGCAAATAAAATGCTGGGATTTTTGACCATGGCTCTAGCGATTGCTACGCGTTGCTTTTCTCCGCCAGATAATTGATGAGGAACGTGTCCTGTTCTTTTGGATAAGCCAACTTCATCCAAAGCTTTCAGTGCCCTCTCCTTTGCGTCTTTCGCGCCGAGTATCTCGAGTGGCATCATCACATTGTCTAGGGCTGATAATCGAGGCAGCAAATGAAAAGACTGAAAAACAAAACCGACATCCTTGCTTCTAATCTGGGCCCTCTTATCCTCATTTAAGTTTGTGATTTCTTTATCAAAAAGCTTCACGGATCCCCTGCTCGGCAGATCAAGGCCGGCCATGATTGCAAGAAGCGTGGTCTTCCCAGATCCAGACGGCCCCAAAATGGATGCAAAAACACCCTCTTCCAAAGAAAGGCTGATATCATTTACAATGGTTAATTCGCCCTCAGGGCTGCTAACATTTTTAGTAACGTTGGAAACTTCTAAGATGGTTTTATTCATTAGGAACCTTTTATTATGGCTAGTCATTTTACCGATGATGGCGGCAACAGCCAATGCAAATGAACCCGTAGATAAAAATATTCTAATTCTGGGAGACAGCCTTAGTGCTGGGCTAGGGGTAAACTATGACCAAACATGGCCATCACTGCTTCAATCAAGAATCAATAAAATGGGGGCTTCTTATAGGGTGATCAACGCGAGCGTCAGTGGAGATACCACCTCGGGTGGCATTTCACGTCTTCCTCGCTTGCTTAAAAAATATTCTCCTGAGATATTTATTTTGGAACTGGGTGGCAATGATGGCCTAAGAGGCACCCCAATCACCTCGATAGAAAAAAATATCCGAATGATGGTTGAGCTTGTCAGAGGAAAGGGCTCCGAGACATTGATTATGGGGGTCGATCTTCCGCCAAATTACGGTGGCAAATACCGAAGTGCCTTCAATAAGGTGTTTGAAGACGTCTCCGATGACTTTGGCCTTGTCCTAATCAGAGGAAGCTTGAGTCAAATGTTTCTGGATGGAATGATGCAAGCGGATGGAATTCATCCAAATGTGGATGGACACGTTGAGATAGAAAAGGTGGTCTGGGAATCGCTTTCAAACTCAGTCGACTGAGTTTATGAATCAGACAGGGTCTTTTCAATGGATTCTTGAATTGCCTCTGCTGCTGCCCTCGGATCGTCAGAATTCTGTATAGGCCTTCCAACAACGATATAGTCTGCACCAGACTGAAATGCTTGCTCAACAGTGACCACCCTTTTTTGATCGTCTGTTTGTCTATTTTCAACGGGTCTGATTCCAGGTGTAACAATCAAAATCTTATCCTGAACGGCTTGCCTGATGCTGGGTAACTCTAAGCCTGATGCTACGATGCCATCCACACCAGACTCATAAGCTCTTCTGGCTCTTGAGATAACCAAATCCTCCACTGCGCATTCAAACCCAAGGTCATCCAGATCTCCTCTGTCCAAACTGGTTAGTGCGGTAACAGCCAATACTTTTAAATCGCCTTTTTCTGCCGCGGCTGCTTCCATCATGCTCTGATTGCCATGAATGGTCGTAAAGTAAGCTCCTCTTTTGCTGAGCCTTTTGATGGCTTTTGAAACGGTTGCAGGCACATCAAATAGTTTCAAATCAACGAAAACTTTTTTATCTTTTGCGACAAGCCAGTCAAGAAGATCGAAGTAATCTCCTGTCATCATCAGCTCCATACCGATTTTGAAGAAATCAACGCTTGAGCCAAGCTGACTGATTAAATCTTTGGCTTGCTCAACTTCAGGAACATCCACCGCAAAAATTAATCGATCACTGTTCTTTATGCTCATTTCCTAATCCGATATGGTTTTCATCAAAAGTTCATTGGGATAATCGCTGGTAATGATTGCGCGCCCTATGTTCTCTAATAATATCAACCTTATTTCGCCGTCATGGGTTTTTTTGTCTCGCTTCATACTCTCAAAAAAATCGTCGCCATTGAGGTTGGGTTTTTTGGTTGGTAAATTCACTGCTTTGATTAATTTTTTCACCCTTTCTTTATCCTCAGATGAAATCATTCCCATGCTCTCAGACAAACTTGTTGCCATAACCATGCCGATTGCCACTGCTTCACCATGTGAGTAACTGTTATAGTCTGTCAGGCTTTCAATTGCATGGCCAAAGGTGTGCCCAAAATTTAATTCTGCCCTGACCGAGCTTTCTTTCTCATCTTCAGAAACAACCTCCGCTTTGATTTGGCAACATTTTTCAATGAGATGAGCCATTGCTTCGGCCTCCAAATCCAATATTCTGCTGGTGTTGGTTTCTAGCCATTCGAAGAAACCATGATCACGAATCAATCCATATTTTATGACCTCAGCAAGGCCTTCTGAAAAACGCCTGGGTTGAAGTGTGCTCAAGAATCTTGTGTCAGCAATCACAGCGCTCGGTTGATAGAAGGCCCCTATCAAATTTTTTCCTTGGCGAATATTCACTCCGGTTTTTCCTCCGACTGAGGAGTCAACCTGCGCCAATAGTGTTGTTGGAACTTGTAGAAACTTAATGCCCCTCATATAAGAGGAGGCCACAAAACCTGTAATGTCACCAATAACCCCGCCGCCGAAAGCAATGATTGATGAGTCTCTATCAATTCCATTATCTGATAAGAACTCAACTGCTTTCTCAACCGTTTCTAAATTCTTCTGACTCTCTCCTTCTGGCAATACAAGTGTCTTAAGGTCAAATGAGCCTAACGATTGACTCATCTCTGAAAGGTACAAATCTGCAATCTCCTCATTGGTGATCAAAGCAATTTTTTTTGAGTTTAGGTGCTTGGAGTAGATTTCATCCCCAGCACTAATGCCTTCTCCAATGTATATTGGATAACTCCGATCTTCGAGGCTTACTGTTAGTGTTCTCATCCTAGTTTATCAATTATCTCAAGAGCAATTTCATAAGGCGCGCTCTGGTCGGTATCGATTTTGATAGTACTTATTTCTTCATAGAGAGGCTCTCTTGTCAACATTAACTCTTGGAGCTTCAATGCAGGGTCTGCGTCAATCAACAAGGGTCTATTGTCAGAAACAGTTGCCCTTTCAATTTGTTTTTCAAGGCTTGTTTTAAGATAGACAACATTCTTATGGCCCATAATGATTTGTCTGTTTTCATCATAAGTGAGGATCCCGCCTCCTGTTGCGATCACAGCATTATTTTTGCTTAATAATTTCATGAGCGCTTGATGCTCTCTTTGCCTAAAGCCTGATTCACCCTCAACATCAAAAATGTATGCAATAGAAACCCCTGTTCTTTCAACGACCTCTTCATCGGTATCTGCAAAGACATAGCCCATCTCTTTGGCTAATATTCTCCCTGTAGACGTTTTACCAGAGCCCATGGGTCCAATCAAAATAATGCTGTCTGTTTGATTAATCATGAGAATGAGTGGGGGTTTTTAATAGGGCGAGGCCGCCTTAGCTGACTTTTAGCGGTCATTGATTGGGACATAGTCCCTCTTTTTTTCGCCGAGGTAGAGCTGCCTTGGTCGCCCTATTCTATGATTAGGGTTGGACATCATTTCACACCAATGTGTCGCCCATCCGACGGTTCTTGCGAGAGCAAACATTGCAGTAAACATCTCCTTAGGAAGATCCATTGCCTGGTAGATTAAGCCGGAATAGAAATCCACATTAGGGTAGAGATTTCTCTGCACAAAATATTCATCATTTAAAGCGATCTTTTCTAGCTCTAGAGCAAGCTCGAACATTGGGTTGGAGTCATTCCCTGTTGATTCTAAAACCTTATGACACTGACCCCTAATAATCGTTGCCCTTGGATCATAGTTTTTATAAACCCTATGCCCAAAACCCATTAGCCTAAATGGATCGTTTTTATCTTTGGCCTTGCCGATGTATTGAGGAATGTTTTCTTTTGATCCAATCTCATCGAACATTCTTACTACGGCTTCATTTGCTCCACCATGTGCAGGACCCCAAAGAGCAGCAACGCCCGCGGCAATGGCCACATATGGATTTGTGCCTGAACTTCCTGTGAGTCTAACCGATGAAGTGCTGCAATTTTGCTCATGGTCCGCATGGAGGATTAATAGAATGTCCAGCGCCTTTGATAGGATTGGGTTGATTTCATATTCTTCTTGCCATCCAAAGAATAATCTTAAAATATTTTCCGAATATGAAAGCGATTCATCATACTCAACATTGGCATCTCTTTGGTTATGGTTAAAAACATTTGCAACCAAAATTGGCATCTTGCCAAGGATGTTGAAAAAGAACTCTTTTTGGTGCTCCTTGTCTCGTATATTTATACCTTCATGATACGATCCAGAAAGTGCGGCAACCGACGTTGTCAGCATTGACATAGGGTGTGCTTCTTTTCCAAAACCAGAAAAAATGGCGTCCATATTTCCTGGTAATGTCATATTTTGCTTTACCTCAGACCTGAACTCATCAAGAACAACACTGCTTGTTGGTAGCTCACCATTAAAGAGTAAGTATGCGATCTCTAAATAGGTGCTATGCTCCGCAAGTTGTTCGATTGGATAGCCCCTGTATTCCAAAATTCCTTTGGCTCCGTCAATATAGGTAATGGTGCTTTCACAGCTTGCCGTGGTCGAATATGAAGGGTCAAGCGTGAAGCAGCCTGTGTCTTGATATAGGTTTTTTAGATCAATAACATTCGGCCCAACGGTTGCGTTCCTGATTTCAAGCTCAACACTTTGCGTGTTTTTCTGAAGTGTAACTTTTTCTGCCATAATCTATAAAGGTTGGAATAATTATTGCTTGATCCCAAACCTCTTTCTGAATTTATCAACACGGCCAGCAGTATCAACAATCTTTTGTTGGCCAGTATAAAAAGGATGGCATGCAGAACACACCTCTATAGACAAATCTTCGCCAAGTGTTGATTTTGTAGCAAAGGACTTGCCGCATGAGCAAGTAACTTTGATTTCAGAATATTCTGGATGTATATTTTTTTTCATGTCGGTTCATTAACTATGTAAATTTTTTTAGAAAACTTAATTGCCCATAAATTAAATTTGGGATCGCAAGCATACCCATAGGATGTGTATTTTTCAAGCACATTTGAAATGCTTAAATTGAGAAATTCACTCATTATTTATCCACAAAATCTGTGGATAAGTTTGTGGATAAATAATCAAAATTAAACAGATCGCCATTGGTGCCTAGCTAAAGAATAATTGTGTATTTTTTATACAATTAACTTATTTCATATATATATCATATATTTACAAAGATGTATTCGTGTAATGTTTTTGAAATAAACTGTAATTCAAAGCATTTAAAAAATGAAGTGTTGCCCTGTGAATAATTTAGACTGATCCTAAATTTATTTTTGTTGCAATAAGTGCTTAATCTTCAAGCATTTATTTCATGATCTGCGTATTTTTTGTCAAATAATTACAAAACTTCTTCATTGCTTTTGCTCTGTGGCTGTGTATATTTTTGTCTCGTTGAGAAAGCTCTGCTGCTGTACAGCCAAGTTCATCGATATAAAAGATTGGATCATACCCAAATCCATGACTGCCCTTTTGATCAAATGTGACTCGCCCTTCCCAAGTACCATGAAAGATTTTAGGGTCATTAATAGATGGGTCAACAAGTGCAATGACTGAATGAAACCTTGCTGCAATTCTCTGGCCTCTATATTTTTCTAATTCCTTAATGAGTTTTTTGTTGTTCTCATCATCTGTTGAATGTATACCAGCATATCTTGCTGAATAGACTCCGGGCTCACCTCCAAGCAAATCTACTTCTAGACCCGAATCATCTCCCAGTGTCAGTAAATCAGTTTTTTGAGCGACTTCATAAGCTTTGATCAGCGCATTTTCCTCAAATGATTTACCCGTCTCTGGCACAGAAGGCAGAGAGAATAATGCTTGCGTCATTACTTCATAACGATCTCCAATAAGGGCTTTGATCTCTGAAGCTTTGTGGTTGTTCATTGTGGCAATGACAATCTTTCTTTTCATGATTTTTTGCACCTAGTAGAATGGTCCTTTGTTATTTAAAATATTTTACATGCTTATCTGCTCGTGAACGACAAAACCGGAAAATTAATTGTTATATCCGCTCCATCAGGTACCGGTAAAACAACAGTGGTCAAAAGGTTACTAGAGAAGGAGCCTAATATGGTTGCCTCGGTCTCATTTACGACGCGCCCCATGCGTGAAAATGAAATAGATGGTGTTGATTATTTTTTTGTTGATAAAGGCAGTTTCAAACACATGATTAATGAGGGCGAATTTCTTGAGCATGCGACTGTCTTCGATAACTACTATGGAACACAAAAGAAAATCGTTTCAAACAACCTTCAGAGAGGCCTAAATGTTATTCTTGAAATCGACTGGCAAGGCGCGCAACAAATTAGGGGGGAAATATCAGATTGTGTGATGATATTCTTAATTCCGCCATCTAAAAAAGTGCTCCTATCCAGGCTGAAAAACAGAGGGACTGATTCTGAGGAAGAAATTGAAAATCGCTTTAACCAAGCTGTCTTAGATCTCAGTGAGTCTAGTAAATTTGATCATGTACTCGTCAACGATCAACTTGATGCTGCTGTTGAAAATATTGTTCTGTGCATAAAAGGAAACGCAAGTAAAGCAACTCAACCAATTAAGGTTGATCAAGCGCTTAAAAGTTTCTCTGAAACAAATTGACTTATCTATTGGTTTCAGTAATCTATCGCACTCATCTAAATAGAGGTTTATATGGCTAGAGTAACTGTAGAAGACTGTATAGAGAAAACAGAAGGCGTTTTCAGCCTTATAAAACTGGCTTCACAAAGAGCCAGACGAATTGCTAATGGAGCCGAAACCCTTCTCGAAGATGAAGAGAATGATAAGCCAACAGTGCTCGCACTTCGCGAGATCGCCGAAGGCCATCTTGACAATCCTGAGTTTCACAAAACCGAGAGCGACATCGAGAAAGAACTGGCAGAAGAATTGGCTAAATCAGAAGCCGAAGAATTAGCGCGCCTCTAAAAGCTGTCTCAAACATCACTGAGAACCAATTAAGAATGGGTTATTGACCCAAATACTTCTAATGATTTTCTTTCTTCTTGGTTTATATTATTGGTATGGAAGAACTGAAAAAATCTGCTGATGAGATGTTGCAAAAAAAGCCTCCGAAGCTTTTGAAGCAGCTTATTTCTGAGCTTGATTATCTCGATGAATCCGACTTTGAGACGATCAGCAAAGCATATGCCTACTCAAGCATTGCTCATGAGCATCAATCAAGGAAAACTGGGGAGCCCTACATTATTCATCCGGTTGCTGTAGCAAGCATACTCGGAGAGCTCCATCTCGATGCCGCAGCTATTTCAGCGGGCTTATTGCATGATGTTCTAGAGGATACGAAAATTGATGAGCGTTTATTGCGCGAAGAATTTGGTGAAGAAATCTTTATCCTCGTTGATGGTGTGAGTAAGCTCGACAAACTTGAGGATGAAGGCATCAAAGAAAACCAAGCTGAAAGCTTCAGAAAAATGATGCTAGCAATGGTTCAAGACATCCGGGTCATTATCATAAAACTCTCCGATAGGCTTCATAACATGAGGACGATTTACGCGCTAGATCCTCATAAACAAATGAAAAAATCAAAAGAAACCCTTGAAATATTTGCGCCTATTGCAAATCGACTTGGAATTTATAACATCAGAAGAGAGTTGGAGAAAGAGGGCTTTAAATATGGTTATCCCTATAGGCATAAAATAATCTCCTATTATCTAAAGAAGAGGCTTGGTAATCAGAAAAAAATTCTCAAACAAATCAGCAAAAGAATATCTAAACGGCTTGAGGGGGAGAACATCCGTTTCAAAATAGTTGCCCGAGAAAAAGAACTATTTAGTGTCTATGAAAAAATGAAAAGAAGGCACTTGCCGCTGGAGCAAATTATTGACGTTTATGGTCTTCGGATTATAGTTGATGAGCCAAAGGAGTGCTATCAGGTCTTGGGCTTGGTCCATGAGCTCTATAAGCCCATCATGGGTAAGTTTAAGGATTACATTGCCATTCCTAGAGTGAATGGCTATCAATCAATTCATACCAGCCTGCTGGGGCCAAATGGCACGCCTATTGAAATCCAGATCAGAACATTGGAAATGGATAGGGTTGCGGAAAATGGAATTGCAGCTCACTGGAAGTATAAAGCCACAAACCCAGCGGATAACAAGGCGCAGAGCAAAGCCAGGGAATGGCTTGCAACCATTCAAGAAATCCAGGGCTCCAGCCATCCTGAAGAATTTTTAGAGAGCGTAAAAGTTGACCTTTATCCTGACAAGGTTTACGTCTTTAGTCCCTCAGGAGATATCTTTAGGCTTCCATCAAAATCAACCTGCGTGGATTTTGCATATGCGGTTCATACTGATGTTGGTAACAGTTGCATAGGTGCGAAAATTAATCGGGTTCAGGTCCCTCTCAGATCGGTTGTTGAGAGCGGCCAAACTGTTGAAATCATAACCTCACGGTATGCCAATCCAGATCCGAGTTGGCTTTCGTTTGTTACCACCGCCAAAGCAAGACATAATCTCAGATCATATCTCAGAGATTTAAATGTGGAACAAACCATGGTGCTTGGCAAAAGACTGTTCGGCAATGCTTTGGATACGCTTGGAAAAAAGCAGAGAACTATTAAAAGTAAACAAATCAAAAGGTTGCTGGAGCTCCTGAACTATAAGGACATGAATGAATTATACCAAGGGATTGGTGCTGGAGACAGAAACCCCTTATTAATGGCACAGATGATGTTGGGCGAAGATGAAATAATCACACAAACAAAGTCGCGTGCCCCTATTCTTATCAAGGGCACAGAAGGCGTTTCTATAGAATTTGCAAAATGCTGCATGCCTATTCCAGGCGATACAATTATTGGTCATTTAAGCAAAGTCAGGGGCTTTGTAATACATAGAAGAAAATGTCGCCACACTAACTCTTTCCAAAAAGACAGGAGTCGATGGATAGGTGCCGAATGGAGCAAATCAATAACACAAACATTGCCTTCTGAGTTATTAGTGAATGCCAAACACAAGCCTGGAGCCCTTGCTGCAATCGCCGCAAAACTCGCAGAGAGAGGCTGCAATATAGAACAGGTAACCGTGATAAAAGAACATGAAGATGATACGACCGACTTTTCTTTTCAGTTTCAGGTTGCAGATAGAATTGAGCTTGCGGATGTAATAAGAGACGTCCGTTCCATTGGAATTGTAGAGAGTGTGTCTAGAGGCCTACACTAGTGCATAAGAAAAAAATAATCCTCTCAGATATGGCCCCAAAGGCAATCGGTCCATATTCACAAGGAGTTGTTTCAAACGGTCACATATTCCTATCTGGGCAAATTCCACTCGATAAAAATGGGGAACTGCTCGATGGAGCCATTGAGAAACAAGTAGAGTTGATTTTTGACAACATTAGAGCTCTTCTTGAAACTCAAAATTGCAACCTTCAAAATATAGTAAAGTTGACAGTCTTTTTAAAGGACATCCAAGATTTTGATGCTGTAAACACTAAAATGGTCGAGCTACTAGATGAGCCATACCCAGCCAGATCACTTGTGCAAGCAGCAGCACTTCCAAAAAATGTCGATGTTGAGATTGAGGTCATAGCGGGTCTTAATGAAAATGGAGACAGATGATTTAAGGCTGCTTAAGGGCGTTGGCCCTTCTGTGGAAACCAAACTAAACAATCTAGACATCTATAAGCAAGCCGATCTTTTATTTCACCTTCCCTCTCGTTATGAAGACAGAACCGTAATAAACAGAATTGGCACTCTGGAATCAGATAAAGAAGCACAAGTTGAGGGGGAAATACTTCTATCCAGTATGGTTTTTAGAGGAAGGAGAATGCTTATGGTTCAGATTTCTGATGGTACGGGCATCATGACTCTTCGTTTTTTTACATTCAATAAATATCAAAAAGATGCTCTAAAAAAGGGCCTAACAATACGGTGCTTTGGCAAAACAAGAAAGGCCTCAGCGGGAATTGAAATGATTCATCCCAGCTATGAAATTCTAGACTCTAACAAAGAAAACAATTTGCCAAAAACGCTGACGCCCGTTTATCCAACGACGCAAGGGCTCTCTCAAGGAAAATTTAGATTGCTTATATCTCAGGCTCTGGAGAATAAACTTGAGAGCCTTGAAGACCTTCTGCCATCTAAAATTGCATCAGAGCTAGGGCTCGGTTCACTAAAAGATGCCATCAAAAATACTCATGGGCCCAAAAAAGATGAACTTGACATTAATAAGCTTTCTCCAGCGAAAAAAAGGCTGGTTACCGAAGAGCTGATTGCAAACCAAATTGGTATGAGGCAGATAAAACGGGCATCAAAAAAACAATCTTCAGTGCCGCTCAGACAAACCAACCTTAAAGATCGGCTGATCTCTGGGCTTCCGTTTGAGCTGACTGGAAGCCAGAAAAAAGTAGAGGAACAAATCAGTGCTGATTTGGCTCTAGACCAACCCATGATGAGACTCCTTCAAGGGGATGTGGGGTCAGGCAAGACTGTGGTTGCGGGCATGGCTATGTCCATTGCAATTGACAGCGGTTTTCAGTCCGCTCTAATGGCGCCAACGGAGCTTTTGGCAGAACAGCATAAGCAAAGCCTGGATCAATGGTTTAAGCCGCTCGGAATTAAAACGGCTTTGCTGAAAAGCAAAATAAAGGCGTCGAAAAAAAGATTGTTAAAAGAGGGCATTGCAAACGGTGATTGTCAAATAATCATTGGGACACATGCTCTTTTTCAAGAATCCATTGAATATAACAATCTTGCGCTTGTGGTCGTTGATGAACAGCACCGATTTGGAGTCGAACAAAGGTTCAGTTTGATCAAAAAAGCAAAGCGTGATGGAATCGTGCCTCATCAACTCATCATGACTGCAACTCCGATTCCAAGAACGCTCGCAATGACCGCCTATGGTGATCTCGATAATTCAATAATTGCAGAACTTCCAAGCGGAAGAGGCGAAATAATGACCTTATGTTTGTCAGAAGATAAAAGGTCCGAAGTCATTAAAAAAGCACTTCGTGAAATAAAAAAAGGCAGGCAAGTCTATTGGGTTTGCCCCCTAATTGAAGAATCAGAAGAACAGAATCGTGAATCAGCAGAGGCCACCTTTAAAAAGCTCTCAAAAGACCTTTCAAGTCATCGCATCGGTTTGGTGCATGGAAAATTATCCGTTGATAAAAAAAATAAGGCCATGAGTGACTTTAAAAAAAATAAACTGGACCTTTTGGTCGCGACGACTGTCATTGAAGTTGGTGTTGATGTTCCAAATGCTTCTATGATGGTGATTGAAAATACAGAGAGGCTCGGGCTCTCTCAGCTTCATCAATTAAGAGGGAGGATTGGCAGAGGTGAACACGAGAGCTTCTGTTTAATGCTTTACAAGAATCCATTGGGTGAGACGGCAAAACAACGCCTAGAGGTCATCCGATCTTCCAGAGACGGTTTTTATATATCAGAAAAAGATCTTGAGCTCCGAGGGCCTGGGGAAATTTTAGGCGTTCGACAAAAGGGGGTTGTCGGCCTGAAAATTGCAGACATTTCAAGAGACGCTTACCTCATTCCAAAGATCAATAAAGTCTGCGATCAATTTGAAAATGACTTTCCAAGGGAATCAGAAAAGCTGGTTAGGCGATGGATAGGAAAACAGATCAACTATCGTAATGTTTAGTGGGGAACTTTTGGTTTCATTTTGATAAAGTTCACACACGATGAAATCGTTTAGCGACATAGAGGCAGCTTCGAATAACCTTAAGTGGTTTGAAAATATTAAGGATGCTGCAAACCCAGAAGACCCAATCTGTCAGAACTGGTTGTCTCATTCTGGCTGGATGACTGATAAACTTCGCAAAGATTTTCCTGAACACATTCTCAGGGTAACGAGTGAGTCGATGGGTGAAGCGCCTTTAATGTTAAGAGACTTAAAAATCAATGCCTCAGGCTTAACTCGTGAAATTGAAATATCGGTTTTGAATGATGTATCAATATTCGCTCAAACCTTTGCTTCCAACTCAACGCTTGAAAAAAATCCCTGGATAAAAGAGCTTGGCAATAGTCCTTTGGGCGGAAAGCTTTCATTAATCGAGGGCATTAAAAGAACCGGCCTCTCATTTGCAAGCGTTGAGGTTGGTGAAGACAACATTCTATGCAGAAGATCTGCTTTTGAGATAAATTCGGACTTCATTCATCTCATTGAAGCATTCCCTTCAAATCTCAATGAGCTTTAGCAAACAATGAACACGCTTATCCACTTTTCTAGGCTGGCGCGTTTTGATAAACCAATTGGAATTCTTTTGCTGCTCTGGCCAACAATGTCGGCTCTTTGGCTTGCTTCGAACGGAGTTCCGGATCCTAATATCCTAATCACTTTCATCGTCGGCGTCGCTGTGATGAGATCTGCGGGCTGTGTGATTAATGATTTGGCTGACTCAAGCATTGACAAACATGTAGAAAGAACAAAACAAAGGCCGCTGGCATCGGGAGCGCTTTCTAAAAGCAAGGCCGTAATATTCCTTTCGTTTCTTCTGGTTATAGCTTTGTTCCTAGCCATAAGCTTAGGCGAGAAGGTAGTGCTGTGGTCATTTGGCGGATTGGCTTTAACGTTGGTTTACCCATTCTGTAAGCGATTTATTGCCTCGCCACAGGTGGTATTGGGACTGGCCTTTAGTTGGTCAATACCAATGGCCTATGTTGCCTGTGGAACACGGTTTGATATGGCATTTTTTTTACTCTGGGCTGGGGTTGCGATATGGATAGTGGTTTACGATACTTTTTATGCGTTGGTGGATATTGATGATGATATAAGAACAGGCGTCTTCTCGACAGCCATACTGTTTGGAAATCAGGTTTCTTTGGTCACGTCCATTCTTCAACTTGCATCCATTGCCCTTTGGGCTTGCCTCGGTGCTGCCTTACAAGTGGGGGGTTTATTCACACTCGTTCTGTTTCTCATTTCAATGCTTTTTTTCAGGCAACAATGCTTGATCTTTAAAAGAGAAAGAGCTGGTTGTTTCAAAGCATTCAATGAGAGCTGGCAAGTGGGTCTATTGCTCTTTATAGGTATTTTTATAAGCCTTCCTTAATAGGCAAAAAAAAGATCAGAGCCTTGAAAATTTTTTCTTGTTCTATTTATAATTTATATCATTGTATTCTCGTGATTTTTTAAGGATAATGCTCCGTGCTTAGACTGAGTTTTTAATTAAATAGGATCATTATGGCATTTGTAATCGTTACCGCGATCATCGTAATCGGAACTGTACTTTGGAACTTTGTATCACCTTGGTGGTTTTCACCGCTGGCTTCAAATTGGGGCTTCTTAGATACCACAATATTAATTTCACTATCGATCACTGGCATCGCTTTTGTTCTTGTATCGACATTTATTTTGTATTGCGTGGTTAAGTTTCCCTATCGAGAAGGACATAAATCTGAATACGAGCCAGAGAATCCTGCTCTAGAGCTTAAATTAACCATCATCACCGCACTCGGAGTAATCGCTCTTTTGGCGCCTGGTTTGTATGCCTGGAAACTTTATATTTCATTACCTGCGGATGCGCTTGAGGTTGAAGGCGTTGGACAACAATGGGTTTGGTCGTACCGTTTTCCTGGTGAAGATGGCGTCTATGGAAACACGAGTGGCCGACTGTTTAGCTCAAAGAATACCTTCGGGCTAGATCCGGATGACCCGTATGGCCAAGATGACATCCTCATAAGAGGTGGAGAAGTTCATTTACCAATCAACCAAAAGGTTGTATTCCAGCTCAGGTCAAAAGATGTCTTGCATGATTTTTATGTGCCTCAATTCAGGGCAAAGATGGATCTGGTGCCTGGCCAGCAATCAAACCTATGGTTCGAGCCAACAATCCTTGGTACTTATGAAGTAGCCTGTGCAGAATACTGCGGCACCGGGCATTATGCGATGAGAGGTGTTGTAGTGGTTGATACACAAGAAGCTTTTAATGGTTGGTTGGCAAAACAGCCGACTTTTGCTGAAACAATGAATGAAGGGGCCAACGGAGAACAAATAGTCCAAACTCTGGGCTGCGTGGCTTGCCACAGTGTTGATGGTTCGGATGGAATTGGGCCAACATGGGGAGGTACATATGGTACCAATAGATCCCTGAGTTCTGGAGAAACGGTTGTGGTTGATGAAGATTATATTAAAACATCGATTGTCAATCCAATGTCACAAATTGCAGAGGGCTATGCGCCAGTAATGCCTGCTTATGCGACTCTATCCGATGAGGAGCTAACAGCAATTGCTGATTATATAAAAACCCTAAGTGAATAAGTTTCAAATTAAAAAATGAGTAAAAAAACAGACTAAGGAGTAAATCTAGAAATGGATCAAAATTCAGCTACTTACGAAGGTCAAAAAATGTACGACCCTAAAGGTTGGTGGGATACGTATGTATTCTCTCAAGACCATAAAATTATTGCGCTGCAATACGTTTGTGTTGCTCTTGCTATAGGGCTAACGGGCATGTTCCTATCATTGTTGATGAGACTGCAGCTTGGCTTCCCAGGGTTGTTTGAATCGATTGATGCCGGGAGTTACTACCAAGATGTCACCATGCATGGAATGATCATGGTTATCTATCTCCTGACAGCACTCTTTCTTGGGGGTTTTGGAAATTACCTGATTCCGCTGATGCTTGGGTGCCGAGACATGGCCTTCCCTTTTGTCAATATGCTGAGCTTCTGGATGTACTTCTTATCAGTAATCATTCTCGTGGCTAGCTTTTTTGTCGAAAGCGGGCCTACAGGAGCAGGGTGGACGCTTTATCCGCCTCAGTCAATCCTTGAGGGCACGCCTGGAGGAGATGGCGCTGGGATCATTCTCATGCTTGCCTCGCTCGCGGTGTTTATTGTTGCCTTCACGATGGGCGGACTAAACTATATCACCACCGTTCTGCAGTCTAGAGCAAAGGGAATGACCTTGATGAGAATGCCGCTGATTATCTGGTGTATCTTCCTTGCAACATTCTTGGGTTTATTGGCATTCCCTGCGTTGTTGGTGGGAGCAATAATGCTGATATTTGATCGTGTGCTTGAAACAAGTTTCTTTATGCCTGAAATATTTAAAGGTGGAGAAGTTCTCGACTATGGCGGTGGAAGCCCAGTGCTTTTTCAACACCTATTCTGGTTCTTCGGTCACCCAGAAGTCTACATCATTGCCCTCCCAGCTTTTGGAATCATTTCTGAGCTTATCAGCGTCCATGCCAGAAAGAATATCTTTGGATACAACATGATGGTTTGGGCGCTTATCGCAATCGCCGGTATTGCTTTTATCGTCTGGGCGCATCACATGTATGTGGCCGGAATGAACCCTTATCTTGGGTTTTTCTTTGCAACAACAACATTGATCATCGCTGTTCCAACAGCCATTAAAGTTTATAACTGGGCCCTTACTCTTTGGAATGCAAACATCAAGATGACTGTTCCGATGCTCTATTGTCTAGCATTCCTGGTTACTTTTTTGAATGGCGGTCTCACAGGCCTATTCCTAGGCAATGTGGCAGTGGATGTTCCGCTGTCTGACACCTATTTTGTCATCGGTCACTTCCATATGGTTATGGCGGTATCGCCTGTACTGGCATTGTTTGGTGGTCTGTATCACTGGTATCCATCTGTAACGGGCAGAATGCTTGATGATAGGCTTGGAAAGATTCACTTTTGGATCACTTTCATAGGCACGTATTTAATATATTTCCCAATGCACTACATTGGCTTCTTGGGCGTTCCAAGAAGATATTATTCGAATGAGCAGTATGACTTTATTCCGCAATCTGTTGCAGACTTGAATCAGTTCATTACGATTTGCACGTTGATAGTTGGAGCAGCACAATTCATTATGCTCTACAACCTCATCAAAAGTCTCTACAAAGGTGCGATAGCGCCTAAAAATCCATGGGATGCTTGTACGCTTGAATGGCAAACATTGGAGTCCCCTCCTGGACATGGAAATTGGGGAGAACAATTGCCGGTTGTTTATAGATGGCCTTATGAATATGGTCTTCCGAGCGCGACTGCAGATTTTGTTCCGCAGAATGTATCCGATGAGCAGATCACCTAAACATGACTAACTACGCTGCATCAGAAAAAGCATTTCTTGGTCTAAGCCATGCACAGGTATTCGTGTATGTATTAATGACGGTGATATCAATCCTTTTCTTGTTTATCACAAATGCCTATCTTTTCAGAATGAACTTTCAAGATTGGGCTCCGGTTCCAATCCCTACCTTGCTATGGTTTAACACCGTTTGTTTGCTCTTGGCAAGCGTCGGAATGGTGTGGGCAAAAAGCGGCGCAAAAACCGAAGATCATCAAAAAACAAAAGTTGGGTTGACGCTGGCTGGCGTTTTTGCCGTTGTTTTTGTTTCTGGTCAAACATGGGCCTGGCAAGAGCTGCATGTAAGTGGTTATTTCTTGTCTTCAAATCCAGCGAATACCTTCTTTTATCTAATCACCGCCTTGCATGCCTTGCATGTGCTTGGAGGGCTTGTTGCGTGGTTTGTGGTCACTTTTAAAGTATTTAAAGAGGATGCAGCAATCCTGCAGCCTGAATCAGTTGGCTTATTGGGTGTCTATTGGCACTATATGCTTTTGGTTTGGGGCGTATTGTTTGCGATGCTAATAACAACCTAAAGAGTAAATTATGTCTGACAATGAATCCGTATCTTTTGAACACACAATTCCTGACAACTTAAAGGGATTGGTCGCTGATTGGTCTTCTGATGTTCAAGCCTTCCGAGTAAGGTGGAGCAAAGCCATGATGTGGATCTTTCTGGTCAGTGATACTTTTATATTTGGCTCCTTCTTGAGCGCTTATATGTCGGTAAGGCTCACCACGATTGAGCCTTGGCCAAATACCAGTCAAGTTTTTGCCTTGCATGTCGGGGGCACAGATGTGCCTTTGTTATTGATTGCAATCATGACATTCATACTGATTAGCAGCAGCGGCACCATGGCGATGGCCGTGACCTCTGGGTATAAAAAACAGAGGAAGAAAACGGCTTACTTAATTCTTTTAACAGCCCTTGGGGGCGTTGCATTTGTTGGGATGCAGATGTTTGAGTGGAGTAAGCTCATATTCGAAGAAGGCATTCGTCCTTGGGGGAATGAGTTTGGAGCTGATCAATTTGGGGGCTTCTTCTTCATGATTACTGGTTTTCATGGTTTGCACGTATCAATAGGTGTTGTCTATCTGTCCATTGTTGCAAAAAGGGTTTTAGATGGTCGATATGACAGGCTTAATGACTATCAAATGGTCGAGGTCGCTGGCTTATACTGGCACTTTGTCGATTTGGTGTGGATATTTATTTTCGCTTTCTTTTATTTGTGGTAGGTCTTAGATATGGAAGAACAAAAACATTTTAAACACCCTAGCTTTTATCCTGGAGATGCTCCAGAAACCGAACATCCATTCAGCTTATATATAAGTGTTTGGATTCTCTTATTTGTATTGAGTGCATTTTCATACGCTGTTGACTTGGCTCAGATTGAGGGCTACCTCAGGTGGTTTCTGATCACGACCTTTGCTTTTTTAAAGGCCGGTCTGGTTGTGGGTGTGTTCATGCATATGGCATGGGAAAGAATGGCCTTCTTGTATGCAATCACGCTGCCTCCTCTTTTCCTTTTGGCTTTGGTTGGAATATTGGCTGTAGACGGTTCTTTCATATACTACATCCGTGACATATTTATGCCATTAGTCGGCGAATAGACTATAGAAAAATCGTGATAACAAAAAAAGGTGTAGCCGGCTTTACCATTCTGCTCGCCTTATGCGTTATTGTATTCGGAGCCTATGTAAGGCTCACAGATGCTGGTTTAGGTTGCCCCGATTGGCCGGGTTGTTATGGTTTTGCAACCGTTCCTGAAACAGCTGAAGATTATCTCTCTGTTGAGCAGAATTTTCCTGGTGAAATCGTTGAAGAAGGGAAGGCCTGGAGAGAGATGATTCATCGCTACATTGCTTCTCTGCTTGGGTTATTGATTCTCTTATTGTTCTTGAAGGACCTTTTCTCCTATAGAAACAATAAAGGCTCACCGAAAGACTTAAAGCTATCAGGCGTCTTGCTTGGGTTAGTTATTTTTCAAGGATTGCTGGGCATGTGGACAGTAACGCTCAAGGTACACCCTCTTGTGGTGACCGCTCATTTGATTGGTGGATTAACGACCTTGTCTCTATTGTTTTTCTATTATAGAAATCTAGATAAGCGCCCTGAAAAAATGACTTCTGCGCCTAAGGCGATGTTTGTGGGCTTGGTTATTCTCTCGGCTCAGATCATACTTGGCGGCTGGACAAGCACCAATTATGCAGCCCTTGGATGTCCTGACCTTCCGCTCTGTTATGGTGAGGTCTGGCCATCTAACATGGACTTTGACGAAGGCTTCTTAAAATGGCAAAAAGTCGGTGTCAATTACGAGGGAGGCCAACTCAGCGCGTCGGGTAGAACAGCCATTCATTATCTACACAGACTTGGTGCAATATTGGTTTTATTAGCGCTTGGTTGGTTATCATTGAGGTACCTGAAACATTCTTCCCAACAAATCCAGAGAGCCTCTAAAATAATGTTGATAACATTATTGGCACAATTGGGCGTTGGCATTATCATGGTGTGGTTTGGTATTCCATTATTCTTGGCTACTGCTCATAATGCTTTTGCGGCCCTTCTTTTGCTTTCTTTTATCAATCTTTTATACACTGTCAAGCTCAGACAAATCTAATTAAATAAAATGCAAGCAGATCAAATTCTTGCCCAGCTAAACGAACAGCAAAGGGAGGCCGTCACTTCAAGTGGCAACAATGTTATGGTTGTCGCTGGCGCAGGCAGTGGAAAAACAAGGGTATTGGTCCATAGGATTGCTTGGCTCATAGCGGTAGAACAGACGCCTCCTCAAAATATTTTTGCGGTTACCTTCACAAATAAAGCGGCAAAAGAAATGTCCTCCAGAGTTTCTGAAATCCTTGGGTATGAATCAAAAGGGATGTGGATTGGAACATTTCATGGGATTGCACATCGATTTCTACGGCTGCATTGGTCTGATGCTGAACTTGATCAGAACTTTCAGATTCTAGATGCAGATGATCAGCTCAGACAGGTCAAAAAAATCATTAAAGAAAGTTCATTCGATGAATCCAGGTATCCGCCCAAAGAAATAACCTGGTTTATTAATAGCCAAAAAGATTTGGGCTTGAGGCCTGACAAAAGCAAGGGCAAAAAAGGTTTTGAGCACTATCTCGAAATTTATGCCGCATATGAAAAGCTCTGCCGGCAAAATAACTTGGTTGACTTTGGTGAGCTTCTTCTTCGTTTTTATGAAACATTAAAAAATAATGGGGCTCTTTTAGAGCATTATCAGAATCGCTTTGAAAATATTCTTGTGGATGAATTCCAAGACACCAACGAAATACAATACCAAATCATAAAGCTCATGACAGGCATGGATGGAAAAGCCTTTATTGTGGGAGATGATGATCAGTCGATTTATCGGTGGAGAGGCGCAAATCCTGACAGTATGCCAAGATTTAGGAATGACTTTCATGGCTCAAGAAGCATTAAGCTGGAGCAAAATTATCGTTCAACCAAGAATATCCTTCATGCGGCAAATTCGATCATTTCCAATAACAATGGGCGCCTAGAAAAAAACCTATGGACAGACGAAGAATCGGGTCCTTTGATAAAACTGCATCAAAACTTCGATGAGTATGAAGAGGCATCAAACATTGTTGAAACAATTGAGTCAAAATCAGGGAAGCTCAAGCTGAGTGATATCGCCGTGCTATACAGGTCAAATGCACAGTCAAGGGTGATTGAAGAAGCGCTCCTAAGAAGGTCGGTACCATATCGAGTCTATGGGGGCTTTCGGTTCTTCGATCGTGCCGAGGTCAAAGATGCACTTGCTTATTTGCGTCTTATACAAAATGTTGCTGATGATATCGCATTTGAAAGGGCTTCCAGCGTTCCTCCAAAAGGGATTGGCGCACAAACAATGGATAAACTAAAAAAATTTGCCCTCGATGAGGGTGTGTGTTTATTTGTGGCTGCCGATCAACTTATTCAAGCAAACTCTTTAAGCAATCGGGCAAAAAATAGTCTTTGTGCCTTTTTGGGAACAATCAGTGAAACCAAAAAATTAATTTTAGACCAGCCGATTGAAAAACAATTCGAGACAGTCATTGAGCAATCAAAGCTTATCCCTCACCTGAAAGAAAAAAGAACCGAACAATCGGCTACAAAGATAGACAACATCTTAGAGTTAATTAATGCCGCTCATGGTTTTCGTCAACCTTTTGATGATGATGAATTGTCGCCAATGCAGTCTTTCTTAGCGCATGCTGCGCTTGAATCCGGTGAAAACCAAGCGTCTGAATGGCAAGAGAGTGTTCAGTTGATGACCATGCATTCTGCAAAAGGTTTGGAATTTCCTTTGGTTTTCATTGCAGGAATGGAGGATGGTTTATTCCCGCATACGCGATCACAGCTTGATCCGGGCGGGCTGGAAGAAGAGAGACGTCTCTGTTACGTGGCTGTTACTCGCTCAATGAAAGAGCTTTACATCAGTTATTCGAACCAAAGGATGCTTCATGGGAATATGATGAGCTGTCAACCCTCTCGATTTCTTTATGAAATCCCTAATGAGCTGATTGATGACCTATCTGCTGAGGGGCTTCAACCAATGAAAAAAAAACCAAGAACCAATGGTGGTGATGGCCTGCTTGGAAAACTTGTCGAACACGCTTCTTTTGGTGAAGGGGTTGTTATTGCTGTTGAGGGAGATGGGGACAATAAAAGAGTTCAGGTTAATTTTCAGTCCGAAGGTCTTAAATGGCTTGTTTTGAGCTATGCAAACCTTAAAATCATGTAAAATATATCTTCTGTAGTTATGAATATTCTAATCCTTGGTGCGGGTCGAGTAGGTACCGCCTCAGCAATTCAGCTTGCAAGCGAGCAGGACAATGAGGTGACCGTGGTCGACATTGATGGAGGTAGGCTTGAAAAGCTTTCGTCCAAATCAGATCTCAGAGTCGTCGAAGGAAACGCCTCTCATCCAAATGTTTTAAAGTCAGCGGGTGCTGAAACCGCTGATATGCTGATTGCTGTCACCAGCAGTGATGAAGTCAATATGGTTTCATGTCAGATTGTTTCCACGCTGTTTAATACGCAAACAAAGATAGCAAGAATCCGGCAAGCCGAGTACACAAAACACTCGGAGCTTTTTTCGGAGGGAGATATTCCGGTCGATTTTATACTTAGCCCTGAAGAACTGGTTACGAATTATATTGCTGAAGTCATTGAGCATCCTGGCGCTTTTCAAGTGGTTAATTTTGCGGATGGTAAAATCAAGATGGTTGGAGTAAAAACAAAAAAACATGGGTTTTTGGTCGGCCAACCGATCAGTCATCTACATGTGCACCTGGGAAATGAAAAAGTAAGGATTGCAACAGTTTATAGGGATGGCGAAATGATCTCGCCAAAAGGGGATACCGCGATCAAAGAAGGTGATGAGGTTTACTTCATTGCTGCCCCTGGAGAGATTGATTACATGATCACTGAGTTCAACCAAGACCAAGAAAAAGCGAGAAATATAACCATCGCTGGTGGCGGCAGGGTTGGTTATAAGCTTGCCGCATACCTCGAAAAAAACAATCATGTAAAGATCATTGAAAAAGATCCTGAGAGGGCCAAGTATATTGCTGAAAAACTTGAGTCCGCAATAGTTTTAAAGGGTGACTCTTCAGATGATGTGCTTCTTAAAGAAGAAAACATAGAAAACAGTGATGTTTTTGTTGCTACTACAAACTCTGAGGAAGCAAACCTACTGTCTGCTATGGTGGCAAAAAAAATGGGTGCCAAAAAAGTGATGGCGATTGCGAATAAAGATTCCTACTCGGGGTTGGCAGAGACGGGGACGATTGACATTGCTATTTCTGCGGAACGCATCACGACCAGTGCATTGCTTTCACATGTAAGAAAAGGTGATGTGGTTACGGTGCATAAACTAAAAAGAGGAAACGCAGAGGCGCTTGAAGCCATTGCGCATGAGCATGACGAATCCAGCGCTGTTGGGAAAAAGGTTGAGGACATTGATTTGCCAGAGGGCTCCTTTATCACCGCAATTGTTTCTCACGAAGGTGAGATTAAAGCCGTTCATGGGTCAACAATGATTGATGCCGACGATCATGTTGTAGTTTTTATTGATAACCGAGATACTATTGGGGAAATAGAAACAATTTTCGCTTAATCCCACTAATTCAATTATTGGGAAGTATTTATGATTTTGGGTTATTACAAATCGGTTTTCAAAACATTGGGGATGCTAATGATGGTGTTCAGCTTCTCGATGGTCATTCCTTTTATTGTCTCTGCATTGGAGCGCGATGTTCTCACAGCATCCTCGTTTACGGCCGCCTTCTTCTTTACGTTGGTTGTGGGCTTGGTTTTATGGTTGCCTTCAAAGGGTGATTCACCTGATATTAGGCTACACGAGGGTTTTTTGATTGTTGCTCTGTTTTGGATCATTTTAGCGCTTTTTGGCTCCATTCCATTTTTCATGTTGCCAGACAACAGCATCAGCTTGACCGATGCAATTTTTGAGTCCACCTCTGGGCTCACAACCACAGGCTCGACGATTCTAACGGGGCTCGATGAATTGCCCAGAGGCCTGCTTTTTTACCGATCTCAGTTGCAATGGCTTGGTGGGCTTGGAATCATTGTGCTGGCGGTTGCCATCATGCCGCTCTTGGGTGTGGGTGGAATGCAATTATATCGAGCCGAGTCCGGAACAGGCATTCAAGATTCAAAGTTTACGCCAAGACAAACAGAGACAGCCAAGTCACTTGCTCGAATATATCTAATTCTGACGTTTCTTTGCATGCTTGGTTATCTCTCTTCGGGCATGTCTTTTTTTGATGCTGTTTGTCATGCAATGACCACAACTGCAATAGGTGGTTTTTCTACTCATGATTCCAGTTTTGCATATTTTGAGGGTCTGCCTGGTGTTTATCTGATCTCATCGCTCTTCATGTTTCTTGCGGGCATTAACTTCACGCTCCATTTCTTTGCGTGGAAAAAAAAATCCCTCCTTGGTTTTCTAAAAGACTCGGAATTCAAAGCATACCTACTGCTGCTTGTCTCGGTAATTTGTATAGCTAGCTTGAGTTTTTCTTTGAACAGCTTTGCTGATACCAATCAGCCAGGTCTTATACAAATAATTTTTCAAGTCATCTCGATCGGTACAACAACCGGATATACTTCATCTGGTTATTTTCTATGGCCTGCTTTTATTCCCTTTCTCTTAGTCGTCTATAGCTTTATTGGTGGCTGTGTTGGATCCACTGGCGGGGGGCTTAAGGTTGGAAGATGCCTCATGATGCTCAAACAAGTGTTTAAGGAGCTCAAACAATTGATCCATCCAAGCGCAGAGATTCCTGTAAAAATGAATGCCAAAACGGTTGACGAAAGGGTTTTGAATTCGGTTTGGGGGTTCGTCTCTGCTTACCTCATTATCTTGATTCTCTTCTCAATGATTTTAATGTGGTCTGGGCTCGACCAGGTTTCCTCTTTCTCTGCAATTGCAGCCTCTTTGAATAATCTTGGGCCAGGGCTTGGGGATGTTTCAAGCAACTATGCTTCGCTCAGTGACACTAATAAATGGGTATGTATACTGGCCATGATTCTTGGTAGGCTGGAAATATTTGCCTTACTGGTCTTGCTCACGCCGACATTCTGGAGAGACTAATATGGGCGTGTTTTTCGATGGCGTTCAATGGGTTTGCGCTCTGCTCGGAAGATTGACCTCTAAGCTTTATCCGCTAATGATACTTCTAATCTTTGGCGTGGTTATTCTTCGCTACTTTTTTGATGCTGGCTGGATATGGTTGCAAGAAATCATTCTATGGATGCATGCTTTGATATTTTTACTTGTGGCGCCATATGCCCTTGGGGAAGACGCCCATGTAAGGGTTGATGTTTTTTATAGAAAATGGTCAAAAAAAAGACAGGCTTTAATCAACTTAATTGGTGCATTATTTTTTCTGTGTCCTTTTTCGCTATTCCTGTTCTATTCATCGCTAGATTATGTTTTAGCCTCTTGGAGCATTGGCGAGGCCTCAAGAGATGCTGGGGGCTTACCATACCCATTTATTTCTTTACTTAAATCAACGATGCCCCTGACGGCCATGCTTCTTTTCCTGCAGGGTTTGTCAATGTCTTATCTATCGGTTTTGAGAATAAGAAATGATTGAAAGCGTCTTGCTGTTCTTTTCGGTGATTTTGCTTTTAATGGCGGGATTTCCGGTTGCTTTTACGCTGGGTGGTGTTGCTTTGATTTTTGCAGGTATTGGTCTCGTCACAGGCAATTTTGACTCTGGATACTTAAATGCCCTTCCGAGCAGGCTCTACGGAACCATGACAAATGAAACATTGATGGCCGTTCCATTGTTTATCTTTATGGGTATCACGCTAGAAAAAGCAAAGATTGCTGAGGGTTTGTTGGAAACAATGAGTGCTCTATTCGGTAACTTTAGAGGCGGGTTGGCAATATCGGTCATATTGGTAGGAATGCTATTGGCTGCAAGCACGGGTATTGTTGGGGCAACGGTTGTGACAATGGGTCTATTGTCACTCCCTTCAATGATGAAACGTGATTATTCGCCCTCTTTATCCACTGGTGTGATTGCGGCCTCGGGCACTCTGGGCCAAATAATTCCTCCCTCCATTGTGCTTGTCTTGCTTGGAGATGTGCTTTCTTCTGCTTACCAACAAGCCCAATTGAATCAAGGGATTTATTCGCCCGAAACGGTTTCTGTTGGCGATCTATTTGTGGGCGCAATTATCCCTGGGTTGATTCTTGTGACTTCATATCTCTTATACGTATTACTCAAATCTTTTTTAAATCCTGAATCAATGCCTGCTCAAATAAAGCCCCCCAATGCACCAAAAACAGGTGTTGGCTCCCTGTTAACTACTTTGCTCCCGCCTTTGGTATTGATCATGGCGGTTTTGGGTTCAATTATTTTTGGTTTTGCCACTATTACTGAAGCGGCTGGTGTTGGTGCAGCGGGTGCGGTGCTCCTTGCTTACATCAAAAAAGCATTGGGCTGGAGCTCTTTAAAAAGTATTTCTGAAGATACCGCAAAGCTTACCACGATGGTTTTTATGATTCTTATCGGGGCTTCTGTTTTCTCTCTGGTCTTCAGGGGCTATGAAGGAGATGAGCTGGTTCAGTCTTATCTGACATCTGTTCCTGGGGGAACATTTGGAATAGTTTTGGCGGTTATGATTGCGATGTTTATTCTTGGTTTTGTTTTGGATTTTATAGAAATTACATTTGTCGTTGTGCCAATTGTTGCCCCAATAATACTAGCCCTTGGTGTTGACCCTGTTTGGCTTGGAATAATGATTGCAGTCAACCTGCAAACTTCTTTTTTGACACCTCCTTTTGGTTTTGCCCTTTTTTACTTAAGAGGGGTTGCTCCCGACACAATATCTACAAAATCAATATATATGGGCGCCTTGCCTTTTGTTTTGATCCAGCTCTTTGTTCTGATTTTATTGGCATCATTTCCAACCATTGTGACTTGGCTGCCGTCGAGTCTTTATTAAGGCTACAGGAGGCCTGTTATTTGTATCTTCACTTCTATGTAAAGGGTGGCCCTCATGGCATTGCTCAAACATTGTTTCATGTGCATGTAAGTTTCCCAGTGCGAACATCCTCCCAGAAAAAACCAAGGACTAATCTTTGTATCTGTTTTTTAATAGTGCGTACTCTGATATTTTCGTCCACTCAGAGGCTGTTTTTTTGTACTCTGAGAAAGATTGATATATTTTTTGAAAGAGCGGATCTTTGGCTTCAATTTCTTTGATTATCTCATCGGTTGTTTTTTCGAAAGCCTCCATCACTTGTTTGGGAAAAGGCTTGATTTCAATTTCTTTCATTTTCTTTATTTGCTGAAGCGCTGACGCATTTCTAGCAACAAATTCTGCAAGCATTGTGTCATTGGTTGATTGGATCGCAATTTCCACAATAGCCTGAAGATCATCAGGCAATGACTCAAATGCTTCCTTGTTTATGATGCATTCGAGCGATGGTCCTCCTTCATGCCATCCTGGGTAATAGTAATGGTTTGCAACCTTATGCATTCCAAACGCAATATCATTGTATGGTCCTATCCACTCTGCTGCATCAATGGTTCCAGTCTGAAGAGCTGTAAAAATCTCACCGCCTGGCATTGCAACAGGGGTTCCTCCATTTCTTCTTAATACCTCACCGCCAAAACCAGGGATTCTCATTTTTAAGCCCTTAATGTCCTCAATTCTATCAATCGGTTTTTTAAACCAGCCCCCCATTTGGCAACCTGTGTTACCACAAGGAAATGGCAAGAGGTTGAATGGCTCATATAGTTCCCTATAGAGCTCTTGCGCTCCTCCAAAGTAGTGCCACCCATTCAGCTCCATGGCATTAAGGCCGAATGGTAATGTTGTAAATATTTGTGCTGCCTCACTCTTGCCTCTCCAATAATAGGCTGCTCCATGTCCTAGCTCTGCTCCTCCGCTTGAGACAAAATCAAATACCTCAAATGCAGGAACCAGTTCGCCAGCAGAAAATAGTTTGATTTTTATTCTTCCGCCTGAGGCTCTTTCAATATTTTTAACCATTCTGACGACGCTGGTGCCCAACCCAGGAAAATTTGGTGGCCAGGTAGTCACCATTTTCCACCTATAGGTCTTTGACTGTGCGCGAACGCTGCTTGAAGAAGCTGCAATTGCTGCTGCTCCCGTGCCTAAAATCAGGTCTCTTCTTTTAATCTTTTTTGCCATAATCGAAATAACAGGATATCAGGTACTGTCTGATTTATTATGGTATTTTTAAGTTATGATTATTGTCTTACAAAGGGTCTCTAAAGCTTCTGTCACCATCGATAAGTCCATCTACTCATCAATAGAAAAGGGGTTTGTGGCACTGGTTGGGTTTCAACCAGATGATAATGAAGAAGACCTATCTTTCATGGTTCGAAAAATTTTACGAATTAGAATTTTTGATGATGAAAATGGCGCCTTAAATCAAAGTATTTCAGATATCAATGGGGACATCTTGTTGGTGCCTAATTTTACGCTTGCGGCAGACACAACAAGGGGCAATAGGCCTGGCTTCTCAACTGCCATGGCGCCCGATACTGCAAAAATAATGTTCGAAAAGTTTGTCGATGACGTGTCTTCCATGCATGTAAATGTCGCTTCAGGTCTTTTTGGGGCAGACATGAAAGTCTCTCTTATTAATGATGGTCCAATAACAATTTCATTAGCTTCAAAAAAATAAATGTTATGATAAAAAGTCATTATACTTTAGCGAGATAACAATGGGCGTAAGCGGAATAAGCATCTGGCAACTTTTGATTGTTTTATTGATCGTTGTTTTAATCTTTGGAACCAAAAGAATCAAAAACATTGGCTCAGACCTTGGCGGCGCCATTAAAAGCTTTAGAAAAGGTCTAAATGAAGCTGAGAGCGCAGAGTCGGACCTATCAAAGATTGGTGAAGAGCTAAACAGTGATCCTGAAGATGGCGAAGATGAAACCAACGATCACGAAACCGACGAAGACGAAACCGACGATCACGAAGCCAACGATCACGAAACCGACGAAGACGAAACCGGCGAAAACAAAAACGACTAATCAGCTATGTTTGATATTGGATTTTGGGAAATGTTGGTCCTTTGTGTCCTTGGCTTGCTTGTTCTGGGGCCAAACAAACTTCCAGAAGTAGCGATAAAAATTGGTAACTATCTCGGCAGGGCTAGATCGATGGTCAATACCCTCTCAAGACAAATGCGGCAAGAAATTGAACTTGCCCCGTTGAGGCCTGATGTTCCTCAAGAGTCTGATGACAACGAAGAAAAAGAATGACTCAGCAAACAGAAGACCTCAAAGAAGAAAGTCTTGTATCCCATTTAATTGAACTAAGATCAAGATTAATCAAGGCTGGCAGTGCGGTTTTGGTCTTGTTTATGTGTCTTGCGCCGTTTGCGGACTTTGTTTTTTCTCAAATAGCAATGCCATTAATGAGGCAATTGCCAGAGGGTTCGACGATGATTGCAACACAAGTGGCCTCACCATTCTTAACCCCATTTAAGACCACAATTTTTGCAGCCTTTTTTCTAGCGATGCCTGTGGTGCTGTTTCAAATGTGGTCATTTACAGCCCCTGGGCTTTATGAAAATGAAAGAAAGTTTGCCATACCGCTGATGGTTTCGAGTGTTTTATTGTTTTACTCAGGAGCTCTTTTTGCTTACTGGGTGGTCTTTCCTTTAATGTTTGGCTTCTTTACCTCTGCAGCACCCGAGGGTGTTTCTGTAATGACTGATATATCGAGCTATTTGGATTTTGTCCTTGTCCTGTTTTTTGCATTTGGTATGGCTTTTGAGGTTCCGATCGCAACCGTCATGCTTGTATGGTCTGGGTTGGCCTCTGTTGAGAGGTTGGCCGCCAGCAGGGCCTATGTTTTGCTGGGAGCATTTACCGCTGGAATGCTTATTACGCCGCCTGATGTCATCTCACAAACATTGCTCGCTGTTCCTGTTTACTTGCTGTATGAGTGTGGCATCCTATTGTCGCGACTTCTGATTAAAAAAAACAAAGAGGAGAAAGAAACCGATGAACCAAGCATCAACCCCTAGCGATACTTTCTTTGGTCACCCCATAGGCCTTAGAACTCTGTTCTTAACCGAAATGTGGGAGCGTATGTCCTACTATGGGATGAGGGCTCTTTTGGTTCTTTATATGACAGGAGCAATAACTGGGTTTAATCCTGGCCTGGGGTGGACAAGTCTTGAAGCACAGGCAATTTACGGAATCTATGTTGGTATGGTTTACTTTATTGTAATTCCTGGTGGTTGGCTCGCAGATAATATTCTTGGGCATCAAAAAGCGGTTTTGATTGGTGCAATCATTATTATGTTGGGACACTTCACTCTGGCGATACCTATTGATCAAACATTTTTTCTTGGTTTAATTTTTGTTGTTATAGGGACAGGCTTACTCAAGGGAAATATATCGACCATCGTGGGCAAACTATACTCGGATGACGATGACAGAAGAGAGAATGGTTATTACGTTTTTTACATGGCAATCAATATTGGGTCGACATTGGGTTTCTTGGTTTGCTCTTATTTAGGTGAACGAATCGGTTGGCACTGGGGTTTTGGTGCTGCCGGTGTTGGCATGACTTTTGGAGTTATTCAATTCATCAAAACGCGCCACTTGTTGGGTGTTGCAGGCGCAGGTCCTAACCCAATGGATGATGCAAGACGTTCTCGGCTGGTGTTATGGTCGAAAATAAGCCTTGTGGCAACAACCATTGTCATTGTTTCAGGGCTGATGGGGCTCTATACAATAAATGCACGTGCGTTTGCTGAAGGTTTTTATTATTTTCTCTCATTTGTTGCAGGCACTTATTTTTTATATCTATACTTCTTTGCTGGGCTCACCGACGAAGAGAAAAAAAATATAGTACTGCTTGGGCTTCTCTTTATTGGTGCTGCAGCTTTCTGGTCTGGCTTTGACCAATCAGCAAGCTCATTGAGCATATTTGCCAGAGACTACACTGATCTTTCCGTCTCTGGTTACATTATTCCTATTGGCTGGCTGCAATTTGCAAATCCAATATTTGTGGTTATTTTTGCGCCTGTTTTTGCCGGCATGTGGACTCAATTGGCTCGTAAAAACTTAAACCCGTCTTTGCCGATCAAGTTTGCTTTTGGTTTGTTGTTGATGGCGCTCAGTTTTATTGTCATGTTATATGCTGTGGAGCTGGCGCTTGTTTCATCTCCGGTCAACATGCGGTGGCTGATTTTGACCTACCTCATTCAAACTTGGGGCGAGTTGGCGCTATCTCCTGTTGGTCTTGCGGCTTTCTCGAGATATTCTCCAAAAAAATATGCGGGACAAATGTTTGGTCTTTGGTTTACTGCATCAGCGATTGGGGGTGTTTTAGCCGGCCTACTTGGTGGAGATGCTATGGTTGAAGGCCTTGACAGCATTTCACCCGTGTTTGGGTTTATGGTTCAGTACTATGTGGTCATTGCCATCGCTTTGATTGTGGCATCTTTCCTCATTGGTAAAACAAAGGGTGGAAAAGAGGGTTAAAGTTACCCTTTTTTAATTTTCTTAAACCCCATTTCTTCGTTCTCAATGCCTCTTTGGGAAAGCCATTTTTTTACCGCCTGTCCTGTCCCGCTTGGCCATGGCCTGAGTTGACTTGAGTGAACTATTTTATAGTCAACCAGCTCTGACTCATCGATTATTATTTCGCCCTCAGACAAAAGTACGTCGTAAGCAATGATGATTTGATTCATTTGAGAAAATTCATAAATGCCTAGAAGAGGGCCAACAGCGCAGTCCAGTCCTGTCTCTTCTTTTACCTCTCTTGCAATGCCTTCCTCTGGGCTTTCTCCCGCCTCCATGAAGCCGGTAACAAGACTGTACCAATGAGTGGGCCACCCTATTGACTGGACTAAAACAACTTCATCATCTCTGTGAGCAACGGCTGCGAGAACGGGTGTTGGGTTGTTCCAGAATACAAATTCGCATTCAAGGTCTGAGCACCTCTTTCGCTCAAGACCGCCTTCTTCTTTAATGATTAATTTGTTTTTACAAATCGGGCAGTATTTGTAGTCGTATTGCATAGAGCGTACTCTAAACATAAAGGCTCTTGATTTACAGCGCTTATTTCTAAGGGCATGCAGTCTTTGATTTGTTATATTTAATAAAAAAGGAGAACTTATGTCTGTTTACTTGGTGTCGATTTGTGAAATAAGCAACTTCAGCGAAGCGTTGAGCGAATATGCCGATGTTTCAGCAAAGTTGATTCAGGAGCATGGGGGTCACTACATTGTTAGGGGGCCTGTGAACACGGTGGTGGAAGGCAGTTTGCTGGATGGGAAAACAGCCATCATTGCGAAGTTTCCAAACAAAGAATGTATCGATAATTTTTGGGCATCAGAAGAATATCAGTCGATAAAACATAAAAGAGAAGGCACAGGAATTTATGATATTGGAATATTTGAGGGAGTAGATTAAAAGCATGCCTTACGACAGTGAAAATGTTTTTGCGAAGATTTTAAGGGGGGAGATGCCCTGCCATAAAGTTTATGAAAATGAGTCTACGGTTGCCTTTATGGACATTATGCCAATGTCTGATGGGCATGTTTTGGTGGTTCCAAGGTCTCCGGCTGAAAACATCTTTGATCTCGATGAAGAGTATTTAAAAGAAGTTACCAAAACAACAAAGCTATTGTCTCATGCCATAAAAAAGGCACTTGATCCTTCTGGCTTGATTGTTAAACAGTTCAATGGCTCTGATGCTGGACAAACAGTATTTCATTACCATATGCACATCATTCCGGTTTATAATGGCGCGCCTAATAAAAACCATGGGTATGAGATGGAGAAACCAGAAAGGCTTGAATCTATTGCACAGATAATAGCCGCGAAACTTTAAAAAATGGACTTTATAAACGACAACCTGATTCTTGTTAGCATAACGATGTTTGTGTTTTTGTTAGCAATATTCAATGAATTAAAAATAAAAGAAGGCAATATTTGTGGCCTCTCCCCCATGCAAGCCGTAAAACTTATTAATCAGAATGCGGTCATCTTTGACCTTCGAGACAAAAATGAGTTTGAAAAAAAACATTTGCTAGACTCTCAAAACATAGTTGCTGAAGAGGTGCTGGATAAGGCGGGGTCTTTGAAAAAACCTGTGCTCATAGTTTGTGATTCAGGAGGGGTCAGCAAAAAAAGCAGTCTTGCTCTTCGCCAAAAAGATGTTGAGCAAGCTTTTTATATAAAAGGCGGAATAACTGAATGGGAAAGAGCTTCTCTCCCCACTACATCGGAGCAATCATGACAGAAACAAGCCAGGAACAAAAAACTGTAGCAATCCAAACCATATACGTTAAGGACGTTTCTTTTGAGGCCCCAAACAGTCCAGGGGTTTTTATGGAAGAAAATATACAGCCCGAAACCAAAATTAACCTCTCCAATACCCATGACAAAATAGGGGAAAACTCTTATGCTGTTTCGCTGACAATTAAGGCGGAAGCTACCTATGGTGAGAAAACCATGTTCATTGCTGAGGTCGAGCAGTCGGGGGTTTTTGTGCTCAACAATTATAACGATGAAGAGATCAAGGACCTTATCGCAGTTTACTGTCCTTCTACGCTGTTCCCATATGCTCGTGAGATGCTTTCTTCAATGGTGTCCAAAGGGGGTTTTCCTGCTCTCAACCTACAGCCCATTAGCTTTGAAGCATTATATGCTCAAGCCAAAGACGAGCAACAAACCAAAAACTAAATGGGCCATGCTTCATTTTTAGTGTTTGGCGCTGGGGCATGGGGAACCGCGCTTTCTTTACAGCTAAATAAGTCTGGAAATGAGGTCTTTTTAAGCTCTTTTGATGAAGAAAACCTCTCCGCTATTGCCTCCACAAGAATAAATGATAAATATCTTTCGGGGGTTGAGTTGCCAAAGGAAATTCGAGTGACGAGCTTGACCCAAGAGGTTCTTGGTAAGGTCGACTGTGTTGTTATTTGTGTTAAAAGCCCGTATTTTTCCAAGGCATTATCGGTGCTAAATAATGCCTCAAAATCATTCAAGGTTCTTTGGGCAACCAAGGGCTTTGATCCGGATAGTGGCGCACTCTTATCAAAAATAGTTTCAAGGCATTATGGTGAGGACGCCGAACATGGTGTTTTGTCTGGTCCCACTTTTGCTGAAGAGCTTGCGCTAAATAAGCCTGCTGCGATCACCCTTGCCACAGATACAATCAAAGACCCGAGTGGCTTGGCTTCCTCGATGTCAAACAAAAGCCTAAGGGTATACATCTCTAACGATCCTGTCGGTGTTCAACTGGGTGGCAGCCTAAAAAATATTATTGCAATTGCATCGGGCATCTCTGATGCAATGGATATGGGCGCAAATGCCAGGGCAGCCCTGATCACTCGTGGCGCTGAGGAAATGAGGGCCTTGGGAGCAAGTATGGGAGCAAACGAGACAACCTTCTCAGGCTTATCAGGCATTGGTGATCTGGTCCTGAGCGCAACAGACAATCAGTCAAGAAACAGGCAGTTAGGGATGCATATAGGCCGTGGAGGAAACCTCGATAGTTTTAAAGAAATAAACAATGGGGCTCCAGAAGGGGTCCATGCTGTGAGCGCATTAGTAAACGCTGGAATGGTCAACGATGATCGTTTTCCAATCACAACAAGGGTTTATAAAATTCTTTTTGAGGGCCTCCCTGCTGAAGTCGCAGCCACTGAATTGATGACCAGGCCTTTGCGCTCTGAAAACTAAGACAACTCAGTAAAATCGTTTTGGCCCAACGCGTGGTATAAAAGAATTGCAACAGAGTTTGAAAGATTCAGGCTTCTCGAGCCATCTGCCATCGGTATTCTAATTGTTCCCTTGCAAGAGTTATGAATGAGGCATTCTTTCGGCAGGCCTTTTGTTTCACTGCCAAACATGAGGTAATCATCGGGTTCAAAAATATTATCGCTCATCAATGATTCGCCTTTTGTGGAAACGGCAAAGTATTTTCTTGTTTGGGTGTCACTTAAAAATGCTTCAAAGTTCTTGTGGTGAATGACCTCAGCGGATTCGCCATAATCTAATGCCGCCCTTTCGAGGTTTTTCTTAGACATCACAAAGCCCAATGGATGAATCAAGTGTAGCTTGGCGCCTGTGTTTGCACACAGGCGAATAATATTTCCTGTGTTGGGTGGAATTTCTGGTTGATGTAGTACAATATTGAACACACGACCAGTATGGCCAACAAAAACACAATAACAACAGAATTCTTGGGGCTTGAGCTTGCCTCGCCAATTGTTTTGCTTTCAGGGTGTGTTGGTTTTGGAGATGAGTATACGAGACTCGAAGGTTTTTCAAATGCCGACATTGGTGGAGCAGTTTTAAAAGGCACCACGCTTGAGCCTCGTTTGGGTAATGCGCCTCATCGGGTTTACGAAACGCCCTCTGGGATGCTGAACTCTATTGGCTTACAAAACCCAGGCGTCCATGAAGTCGTTGAAAACATTCTGCCATCTCTCGAGCCTTTTGATACGCACTACATTGCAAACGTCTCGGGCTCAACCATTGATGAATACATCGAAGTCTGTAGGATTTTTGATGATTCGGGCATTCATGCGATCGAACTAAATATATCCTGCCCCAATGTCAAGAAAGGCGGGATGGAGTTTGGAAACGATCCAGAGATGTCTGCACAAGTAGTGGAGGCCTGTAAAAAAACAACCTCTAAGCCGATTATTACCAAATTATCTCCGAACCAAGCAGACATTAAAGAGAGTGCCAGAAAGTGCATTGAGGCTGGCACTGATGCGCTTTCCGTAATCAATACGATTACCGGAATGGCAATTGATATTAAAGGCAGGCGCCCAGTTCTTGGCAACACTTTTGGGGGTCTCTCTGGGCCAGCAATCAAGCCGATAGCCTTAAAAAAGGTTTTTGATGTTTATGGGGTTTCAAAAAAACATGGCATTCCAATTTTGGGCCAAGGGGGTATATCTTCTGCGGAAGATGCCATTGAATTTATGCTTGCCGGAGCTTCCTTGGTTGGTGTTGGGACAGCGCTTTTTGTTGACCCTTTGGTTTGTAGTAAAATCAACAAGGGCATTGAGGGGTACTTGGAACAAAACAATCTTGGTTCAATTGGTCAGTTGGTGGGTAATCTGGTTAAATAAAAAACCAAACAAAATACAATCGCCCTCATACTCTCTTCACATTTTATTTGTATGCTGTTTTTGTGAAGCAGTTATTATTAATTTTTACTCTTTTTTTCTCTGCTAATTCCTTTAGCCAAAACACAGCACTAGAAAAAGGCAATCTCTTGGTAAAATCAGGGTATACCTTTTTAATTCCTCAGTTTGATAACAATAGCCCGGTTGGAATGGATCGCTACGGCATGCCTACTGTCTCGGTTGGTTATCTTTTAACAGACAGTCTTAGTCTTGAGGTGTTTATGGGCATACCTTCGACTATCAGTATTTATAACAACGGTTTAGGTGGGTCAGCCAAAATTGCTTCTTTTGTTGCTTTGTCGCCCAATGCGACTTTGCAGTATTATTTCAAGCCCAATAATTCGAACTTTAGGCCCTATGTCGGCGTTGGAATAATTTATTCTTCCTTTCACCATGAGAAGGCTCTAGGGGTTTTATCCGGGGCCAGCTTTAGTCTTGAGAAGTCTCTAGATCCCTTGTTTCAGATTGGGTTGGACTACTCTTTAACTGAGAACATTAGTTTAAACCTTGATGTCAGAAAACTAAAAACCTCTTCCGGTGCCTTTGCTACAGATCTGGATAAAACCATTATGGGAAAGTACGCGCCAGAAAGAATAGATTACAGCATGGGCATGCAGCCCTTGGCAATAAGCCTTAATGTCTCTTGGTTGTTTGATGTCCCCAACAAAGAAAAGAAAAGAAAATCAAACCGGGTAAGGCCGCGCCAAAAAAGGTTGTTGCGAGTTTCGAGCCATCTTTAAGGCTGGCTAAACTTATTTTTTTATACCTATTCTTCAGCTGCAAATAGAGGCTCTGCAACAGAAATGGAGCCTCTTGGAAACTCTTTGTGGTCTCTTTTTTTGGGTTGAGCCATCTCTTCATCTAAGGTCATTAAAAAATAGTACGGGGGCCAATAGTGCCCATTGTGCTCTTGTTCTGGGTTATTTAGGTTGCGCTTTACGTCATCCATGGCCTCTCCAACGCCCAGCCAAACATCGTCTTCCGATGTTCTCGGGTCATTTCTAGATGCAAAACCTCTTGGCCTTCGAAGTCCGGTTACGTCTAAATTCCACGCGTTACTAAAAAATTTATTGGTGGTTGGCGCTGGATCATCTGTATTGACTATATTTACAGCAAAGTCGGCACAGTTGCCGTGGTTTCTCGCGCCATAGTTTGTGTCAGCAAACCCTCTTAAGCCAAATGCGTCTAAATAAGTAACGTCTATGTAGGCCAAACCACCCAGATCTCTGTAGGTTCTGCATAATTTATCCGGGATAAACCCACTGGCGCTGTGTGCAATTATTGTCAGGCTTTTAAGCGATGTGTCTAAACCAAGCTCTTCTCCTAGAATTTTTCCATATTTAATTGCGTTAGAGCCTGCTCGAAGTCGATTATTTGCACCGGAAGACCAGTCATAGTTAATCACCGTGCTGCTTGGGTCGTTGGCCAAAAACTGTTTAAACTTTTCTGATATTGCGGCCATCTCAGGGTTGTTCTCATCTTTTGCACCATGAAACAAAAGAACAAGATGTTTTGTGTTTGGCGGTATGTTTAGTTTCGACACAACCAGGTCATCGGTTGTTCGGGTATAAACTTCCATCAATAGAGTGGTCAGCGCCAAAAGCGCTGCCAAACTAAAAATGACATTTTTTATTTTTTTCATTTTCGATCGCTCTAAGCTGCTCTGGAAATATATAAAAAGGGCTCCAAAGAGCCCTTTTTGTTTTTGCTATGTTAATGTCCCAACAATATGTGCGATTATCCTATATGGGTCAGCGTTTGATGCTGGCCTTCTGTCTTCCAGGTACCCGTTCCAGTTATTCTCAACGGTATAAATAGGAATCCTTATGCTCGCCCCTCTGTCACTTACCCCGTAGGAAAAAGTGTCGATGCTTTGTGTCTCATGATCGCCCGTTAGTCTTTTGTCATTATCAGAACCATATGAGGCAATTCCCTCATCGTGAACAGCGCCTAATTTTTCACAAAGCGAATGCATAAAATCCTCTGAGCCTGCATTACGCATTTGATCGTTTGAAAAGTTCGCGTGCATGCCTGATCCATTCCAGTCGCCTTCTTGTGGTTTTGGGTGTGTGTTAACGGCGACACCAAATTCTTCGGCTATAAGGTGGAGAAGGTATCTGCTCATCCAAAGATCGTCGCCTGCTTTCAAGCCTTTACCAAAGCACTGGTATTCCCATTGTCCAAGCGCAACCTCTGCATTGGTTCCGGTAATTATTATCCCGGCTTCTATGCAGGCATCCATGTGTGCTTCAGAAATTTCTCTTCCGACAACGTCTCCAGCACCAACTCCGCAGTAATAGTCTCCCTGGGGTCTTGGTGTTCCATCCTCCCAGCCTAAAATTGTTCCGTCTTCTGGGTTGGTAAAAAAATATTCTTGCTCAAAACCAAACCACCACTCGTCTGTAACCTCTCCACACAAGCTTCTTGTGTTGCTCGGGTGCGAAGACCTATCTGGTGAGAGCACCTCACACATGACTAGGCTGTCGGAATTTGCCGGTCCCGTATAGGTTGTAACTGGCTTTAATATGCAGTCAGAGCTCCCGCCTTCTGCTTGTTGTGTTGAAGAGCCGTCGAAAGACCAGTCAGGCAAATCAGTGCCTTGGTTTCCAGGAATCTCTCCGTCTATTACTTTAACCTTGCTTCTAAGCATAGGCTCTGGCTTGTATCCATCGAGCCAAACATATTCTAGTTTTTTCACTTTATTCCTCCAATTAGTTATTTAAATTTAGCTGGCAATAGAAGAAATTATTATGAGATAAACGACTTCGTTTCTTCAGCTTCCGCTTACTTGCGTCTCACAATGGTTTTGAACCAAAGATAAGTTGCCAGACAGTATAAGCTTGAAGATACCCATGAGATAAACGACTTCGTTTCTTCAGCTTCCGCTTACTTGCGTCTCACAATGGTTTTGAACCAAATGTATGTTTTGCGAGTTGTAGGAATTAACCAACCTGACTATGATACTAGGGAACAAAATGCCATTCAATCAATGATTCTTTTTTTCCTGCTGTTTTCCTCGAATGGCGCCTTGTAATGCTCAATGCTGAATAATAGACTGGGTTTTTGGATGAGAATAAATGAGCCCAACCCTCGAAAGATTTTTTAAACTAGAATCTCACGGAACAACCCCTAAAAACGAGCTGATAGCAGGTCTTACAACCTTTGTCACCATGGCTTACATCGTTCTTGTAAATCCTCAAATCATGTCGGCAGCTGGCATGGATCCTGGAGCAAGCTTTGTTGGTACCTGTATCGCAGCTTCGCTCGCATGTTTTGCCATGGGTCTTTATGCAAATTGGCCGGTTGGGTTGGCTCCAGGAATGGGTCTCAATGCTTTTTTTACGTTTACCGTTGTTATAGAAATGGGCTATGCCTGGGAGGTGGCATTGGGTGCTGTTTTCTTGGCGGGCATTTTGTTTGTGGTCATGAGCGTAACGCCCTTAAGGCGGTGGATGCTTGACAGTATTCCCATAAACCTTCGGGTCGCCATGGGCTCTGGTGTGGGTTTGTTTGTGGGTTTTATAGGTTTAAAAAGCGGGGGCCTTATTGTTGCCAATGACTCCAATTTTTTAAGCTTGGGCGACTTCTCTAAAACTGAAACGTTGTTGGCAGGTCTTGGCTTTTTATTGATCTCTGTCCTTGCCATTAGAAAAGTGCCTGGCGCCATTATTTTGGGTGTTATTTTTGTCACTCTTGCTGGAATGTTTTTTGGTCTTGTGCAGTTTCAAGGGCTTGTTTCAATGCCGCCTGGCTTGGCACCAACCTTTATGAAATTGGACATTATGGGCGCGCTGGACCTCTCCATGGTCAGCATTGTTATCTCTTTTCTCTTTGTAAATCTTTTTGATACTGCAGGAACGCTTTTGGGTGTTGCAAATCGTGCCAACCTCATCGATGAAAACGGCGATGTAAAAAACCTGGATCGGGCATTAAAGGCCGACAGCACATCAAGCGTTGTTGGTGCTTTTTTTGGTTGTGCTCCTGTCACAAGTTATGTAGAAAGCTCAGCCGGTGTTGAGGCGGGCGGTCGAACAGGCTTGACTGCTGTGGTTGTGGGCCTGCTTTTTCTGTTGGCAATATTTTTCTCGCCGCTTGCTGCAATCGTTCCCGCGTATGCAACCTCAGGAGCTTTGGTTTATGTTGCGATCTTAATGCTCGGGGGGCTGGAAAAACTGGACTGGTCGGACACCGCTGAGCTGGTGCCTTCTTTAATCATGGTTGTGATGATTCCTTTAACGTTCTCTATTGCTAATGGCATTGCACTGGGTTTTATCTCTTATGTGGTGATTAAGGCCTTCGTTGGTGAAATCAAAAGTGTCTCGTCCGGTGCTTGGTTCTTGTTCGCTATTTTTGTGGCTAAGTTCATTTTTCTATAGCCCTCACTTTTATTTTATTAATTACAAAATAATAGAAAGGCATAAGAAGAATTGAATACCCGATCACTATTGGGCCCACTAGTTCAAAAAGTGAAAATGTTAGAATAGCTGCGAAAAAGATCAAAAGAAGTTCTGAGGTATTTCTAAGATAGCCCTCATGAAAGGCGGCCCTAAAAATCAAATAGTTAACAGGTAGGTACAGCAAGGTTGCTGTAATCGCTCCTGGGCTAAAGTCTAAGAAATAGAAGCTAAAGAAAATGTGAAAGAGTGCATTCACAACTTGGGTGGTCATTAAAAAGAACATCACAACATGGGCGCTTCCTCTGTTCTTCTTAACAATATGAACAATAACTATGATCAGCAGAAGTCCTGTAAGTCTGATCAAAACCTCCTCTGTGCTTAGCGTGTTGTTGTCTAGAAAATATTTTAATCTCCATTCTCTGAAATTGAAGATGATGTGTTCCTCAAAGTGATGAAAGACATAGATCAAGGGTGCTAAAATGATTAAATTTCTAAACTCTTTCATTGTTCAAAGCTATTTATCTTTTGGGGGATGCTTTAGGCTTGCCTCTTTTGTCCCGTCATTGTTAATCGTAACCACAAGTGGAAGCCACTCCTCGCTATCACATAAAAATACTAGGCACCCTTCAACCTCGAGGTTTCCATCATTTTTTAGATGAAGATTGGATTTAAACTCTCTGCCTCTTCTTGGATCATAAATTCTTCCGCCCCTAAAGTCTCTCTGCCTAATGTCCTTTATTAAAAAACCTGATAGAACATTTATTCCAATAACCGCTCTTGATCTGAGTGCTTTGTCTTTATTGTTTTCATCCAGAATTAATTTTGGGTCGCGTCCCTCATCTACAAAAATTGTCTCAATTTTTGCACAAAGATAGCTATCGCAGTTTTCAATTTTTACGACTGAGCCTGGAGTTAACCAATAGCCAAATACGCCCTCTTCAGCGAAAAGTGTGTTGCTCAAAAACAGGGTTAATGCAAAACTAATTACTTTCATGTGCTAAAAAACCTAGAGAAGTTCGCCTTTGTATAGGTTTACTATCGTAACCCCTATAATGATTAGAAATAAGCCAATGATGGTTTGCCAACTCAGTGTTTGTTTATAAAAGATATAGCTCAATAGGGCTACAGAGAATACGCCAAGGCCTGCCCAAGAAGAGTATATTACGGCAAGTGGCAACCTCTGTGCCAGCAATGCCAGAAGATATATGGACAAAATGTATGAAGCGATAGAGACGGAGCTCGGAAATAGTTTTGTAAAGTTTTGAGTCGAAGGCAAAAGCATTGTGCCAAGAACCTCGAATCCAATTGCTGTAAAAAGAAGAAGGTAGTTTTTCATGGCTGGTTTTGAGCTTAGGTGAGTTTGTTTTTTCCGTCAAAATAAACCGTGTTTTTTATTTTGGGCGGGGTCTCTACGCATTTTAGGTTGATGCTATATGAATCAGGGTGCGAACGAGGCTGATAAAAGCTTTTTATTCCGCAGGTTGTGCAAAAATGATGTTTTGCTTTTTTCGTTCCAAAAGAATAATCGGAAAGCTGCTCATTCCCTTTAATTATTTTAAAGTCATCGTGCTCAACAAAAAGGTGCTCATAATCAAGGAGTCTGCATATAGAGCAGTTACACTTCCAAATCTCAACAGATTCCTCTGAGCAAAAACTGAATGTTACTTCTCCACAGTGGCATCCTCCGAAATACTCCTTCATTAAAAATTAATCCTCTTTGTAATTTTTTCTAAGTGTATATGATTTAACCTATGCAGTCTTATCAACTTTTTATAGCTTTATCTCAAGCGGCAGAAATCCAAATCGGAAGACTGGGCTTGTTTAAATTCCCGAAAGGCACATATGTATACACCGGTTCTGCAAAAAGAAATATTGATGAAAGAATAGCGAGACACTTATCAAAGGACAAAAATCTTCATTGGCACATAGATTATTTATTGGCCTACGAGCAAACCAAAATAATTAAAGTTATAAAATCAGGTCTTAAAGAGTGTGTTTTAAATGCTGGGGTAAAAGGGGGAATAATTGTTAAGGGTTTTGGGAGCTCTGACTGCAAAGAGGGTTGCAAAAGTCACCTGATATTTTTGGAAGGAACTTTAGGGAAGGCAACTGATATAATTGATTAATAGTTATAAATAGGATTCTTATTCTTTTGGGCAAAAAAGTTATGGCAAGACGAACATCGAGAAGAAGAAATAGGCAGCCTGCTGAAAGCTTAACCACACAAAAAGCTGTTGAGAAAGGCTTGCTGGGCGGAAAATACAAGCCTTTATCTGAACACGAGATTGAACAAATCCATCAGACGGCTCTTGATGTTTTGGAGAATATTGGAATGGGCAGCCCAATACCACAATTACAAGATGTGGCATTGGAAAACGGTTGCAAAATGACAGACAGTGGTCGGCTGCTATTTCCAAGATCTCTGGTTGAAGACGTCATTGCTAGGGCAGGAAGAGATGTGATTAAATACGGAAGAGACCCAAAGCATGACCTTTTCCTTTCCGACAAAAAGGTTCATATGTATGGCGGGGGTGAGGCTGTCACTATGCTTGATCTTGGTGCAAAAAAGTATCGCCCTTCTACAATTAATGATGTGTATGACTTGGCGCGTTTGGTTGATTATTTGGAGCATATTCATGGTTTCTCCAGGTTGATTGTGGCTACGGAATTTTCTAGTTGGTTTAAAGCAGACATTAATACTGCTTATGCAAGCATTATGGGCACAACCAAAAACATAGCGTTAACCTTTGGGAGTGCTGATCACATAAAACCCACTATTGAAATGCTTGATATCATAGCTGGCGGCGAAGGAAAGTTTAAAAAAAGGCCTTTCTGTCATGGCGGGGGTTGTACGGTGGTTTCGCCGCTACGATATGGTGCTGACAATTGTGAGGTTGCCGTGGCGTCCATAGAAATGAATGCGCCTGTTTGGGTGGTCATTGCTCCCCAGTCTGGCGCCACTGCGCCTGCCGCGCTTGCTGGATCTTTGGTTCAAGTGTTGGCAGAAACCTTGGCCAGCTTGTTATTGATTGATCTTATCAAACCAGGACATCCTGTTGTGTTTGGCCCATGGCCGTTTGTAACCGATTTAAGAACAGGGTCTTTCTCGGGCGGCAGTGGTGAGGAAGCCCTGATGGCGGCTGCAGCGGCTCAAATAACCAATCATTACGGATTGTCTAGTTCGGTGGGAGCTGGAATGACAGACTCAAAAGTGCCTGATGCTCAAGCGGGTTATGAAAAAGGAATCAGCATTGCCATGTCGGCTCTTGCTGGTTGCAACAATATTTCAGAATCGGCTGGCATGATGGCAAGCTTAATGGGGGTCTCTTTTGAGTCCATGGTTATCGACAACGATATGCTTGGAATGATTATGAGGGCTGTGAGAGGCATCGAAGTTACTGAAGAAACGCTGTCTTACCAGGCCATTAAAGAAACGGTTGAAGGCGAGGGGCATTTTTTAAGAAATGACCAAACTTTATCTTTAATGAAAACAGAATATCTTTACCCAACCCTAGCTGATAGAAGCACCCAAGAAGAGTGGGAGGAAGGCGGATCATTAAGCATAAGAGAGCGGGCAGAAGAGCGGGCAAGAGAAATCCTAAATTCCCATTACCCTGTCTACATTGACGACAAAACAGATAAAAAAATTAGAAGTAAGTTTCCTATTGAAATAGGCAGAGAGGTTATTAAGCCCTCGAAGAATCGTTTTTAAACCTCTTCTCCTCCGCCGTCACTGATTAGATTTGAACAGTGAATCGGTTATGCCTCATTGGTAGTGGTTGAGGGGTTGCTAATTGCATTCTCATAAATTGCCACATAAGTCATCATTATAAACGGCATTAAAAAAATAATGAACAAGCCTAGAATGGGGAAAATGGAAGTTAATTCTGTGGTTATTGTTAGCACTATCACTACAACAAAAATTTTCCAGAAACCCAATTGATGCACAAGCTCTCTCGATTTACCTAATGCTTCTGTTGGAAGCATCTCTTTGTCCGCCAATAAGTAAATTCCTAGGGCCCATGCTGTAATAAGATACAAACCGGGGGCTATTAAAAGCATAAGCCCTAATGCTATTCCTACTATGTAAATGATGGAAAAAAGCAAGGCTTTCCACCACATTCCATTTTTGAAACCCGCCGACAATGAATCTCCGACATCTACTTCCTCGCCCCTGGCGGCTTTTAACAAGAACTTAATAAACCCTACAACAATAGCAGGCAAGATAAGTATTCCCACAACCGTAATTGCCGCACAAAAACACACAACTATGAAGATTAAAAAATTGAAAAATATTGTCCAATAATTCCTTTTCCCCAGCTCAAACCCAATTAAAAAGTATTCTTCTGCTTTTATTTCTTTCATAAATATCTTTTTTTAATTCACTGTTCGAAACTACTCGACAGTCACTGAGTGTATTTGAACAGTGCTTTGATTTTTCATCAAATGCTTTATGGAAACCCTGATAGAACATTATATATTTTTCTTCCATTAAATTACTATCCGATCATTAGAAGCATAAATGTTGTTCCTAAACTAAAACCAATTAATGCCCAAAAAAGTGCCTTTTTATCAAACTTAAGTTTTCTGTTCATTTTATAATTTCTTGTTTGTCGGCTTCCTGGGTCTGCGCGCCGACGTCTGCAGCGATGGAATTGGGGACGAGCATGGTCAAGGTGTATTGGGCTATTTTCCATTCGCCATTGACCAGCTGTATGATGCCAGTCCCTCTGCAGTGTCCTAACTTTTCATTGAACAGAATTTCATCAAACCAGCGTGTATTTCCGCCTCCCTCCCAGTTGCGCTCAACTACTGCGTAGGTCCATCCATGGCCGTCTGCAAATGCTGGTTTGGCGTAGGTTTTGAATTCCCTTATGGTCCAGCGCTCAGTTTTATCAGTTCCCAAAAAGACGGCATCCGAGCTGTAGCGGGCAAAGTAGGCCTGAAAGCTCCCTTCGTGCGCATCCCGGTGAAGGCCATCTAGTAGAGCATCAATCGCGCCACTCTGATCATCGGCAGTCAAAACACTCTTAGTGGGAGGAAGCGCAAACAAATTGCTACTATAAACAAAAAAAATAACTAAATACTTAATATATTTTTTATCCATAATCCTCTAAAAAGTATTTTTCTCTACCATCTTTTTTCAAGCTTAATTAACCCTTACGGAAAGTCTATCATTCCAAGTTTCACATAAAGAGTTAGTAAATCGCCTACTCCACTTTGACTGATTATTTTGCCATTTTTTAGAGTTAAGATAGTCACATCTCTAAAGCTAATTTTGTCTCCATTGCTGGGGTGATTGCCGCTGATTGCCAGGGTGACTATGATTTTGTCGCCTGCATCAATAAGCTCCTCTATATTTTCTTCATAATTAGGAAGATCTTTATGAACCTGGGCTGCGAGAAGGCTGATTCCCTGTAAGCCTAATCCCCAGTTTGTATGCGGATAGTCCGCCTTAAAGTCTTCAGAATAGAACTCGCCAACTCTTGAAACATTACATTCATTCCAAATTACCTGCATTGCATCTCTTACAATTTCTTCATTTTTTGTCATTTTTTACACTCTTATCAATGATGGTTTTAATAAAGCTGATGCCTTCTAATTCGCTCGCTCCCTTCTCTTCTCCATTCGAGCCATAACTTCTATTTGCGGATAGTTTCACAATAACATGCTTGTTTTTGGGGGAGACGTAAATAAATTGGTTATAAACACCAATTGCTGAAAAGTCTCCACTATGGTCGGGAACCCACCATTGATATCCATATCCCATAGGGTAGTCAGATAAGGGGTTATCCCCCGGCATAAGATGTGGCGCATCGGGTTTGGTGGATGATTTTATCCAGTCAGTTGGAATTATTTGTTTATTGTTAAAATATCCATTCTGTCTATACAGCTCCCCTAGCTTTGCATAATCACGAGCTGTTGCCATAAATCCAGCATACGCCATCTCCATGTTTTCTGAATCAAGAATCCAGTATCCTTCTTTCTCAGCGCCGACTGGATCCCATAACATTTTTTGCATATATTCAGATACTGAAACGCCTGTAGCCTCCCTCAACAGCATGCCTAATGCTTGGGTATCCGTTGAGTTGTAACGGTTGAATGATCCTGGCTCTAAATCTTTTTTAAGGGTGGCTGTAAATTCGTCTAAAGAACCTCCAACAGCAAAGATTGCTGAAGATCGATTAATATCTGAGTTTGGATCACTATAGTCCTCATTCCATGACGCGCCTGATGACATTTGTAAAACATCTTTAATGCTAACACCATCATATGCGGAACCCCTTAACTGGGAAACATATGCAGTGATTTCCTCTCCTATGTTTTTTATATAGTTTTGACTAATAGCAATCCCTATAAGCGCAGAGATATAACTTTTTGCCATAGAAAAAGAAAACCAATGAACATTCCTTCCTCCGGTAAGCCAATAGTTTTCATACTTAATCTTTCCGTCGTGCAAGATTAACAGCGCAACGGTATTGGTTCTTGAAAGATGCTCATCAACATTGACTATCTTTTCTTCAGAAATAAATTTGGTAGGTAGGCTTAAGGGTTCTCCGGCCAGAAAAGTCGTAGGGTTTAATGATGCCGAAAGTGTGCTTTTAGGAAAAAATTCGTGAACCCTATTAAGGTTTTGATGTTGTTCTTTGCCAGAAAACAATGAGCTAACAAAATCTAGTCGTTCTTCTTTCACTATTTGAGCTTAATTTGTTACAGGGTTTCTGGCAAATACTGAATAAGAATCATAAATTACTCTACCGTTACAGGCTTTATCCTACAGAGGGGTTTTTCTGTGTTTTGATGCTGAGGTGACCTCCAATCAACTTTGGCACACCCATTATTCTCCTTATCAATCATTTATCCATAATAAGATAAAGCAACTCAAAGCAGAAGGGCTGGGTTATAGAAAAATTGCCAAAAGACTAAACGAAGAAAATATAAAAACTTCTAGGGGGAATAACTTCTACCCTTCAAGTGTCTATTCAGTTCTAAAAAAGAAGAAAATTAGAGATGAAAGATTAAATAAAGAATTTGAAAAGAAAATCTCTGAGTTTTGGTTTGAATACAATAATGATTAATTCCTTGACTATTTGGGTATTTACCCAATATAATTTGGGCAGTTGCCCAAATAATGAGTCAGTGTGGACATTAACTTACATAAAAAATTAGATCGAGAAGCACTAAAGATATCCAAAGAATACTCGGGGAGGGTTGGGGTTCTAACGATTATTTTGTCAGTTGCGGCAGTTTTTCTTTACTCAATTGTGCTGTTTTTGTTTGCAAATGGTCTCCTCTCCCCCCTATTAACAGTGCCCCTCCTTGCGGTTTTGACATTCATATCTTACACACCAATGCATGAAGCAGTGCATGGAAATGTTGGAGGGAACAATAAAAAGTTTAACTGGTTGGATAAGGCAGTCGGTTATCTAATGGCGCCTATAATTGCTATACCTTATACATCGCATCAAAAAGAACACTTTACACATCACGTTCATACCAATAAAGAAAAAGACCCCGATGTTCATATAAAAAACTGGTTTGACTCTCCGAAACACTTTTTTATTGGATCAATAAGAATTATCAAAACGCAAAACGCCTTTGTAATGAACAACTACACAAGGGTAGAAATTTTTATTAGTTTGAGTTGGAGATTATTGTTTGTGTTCTTTACAGGAATTATGAGCATTCCAGTGTTGTTTTTAGGGTGGTTTTTGGGGGGGTTCATAACCCTCTATTTGTTGTCATACTTGCCTCATAAACCATACAAAGAGACGGCAAGATATAAAAATACCAACATACGGTTATTTCCAATACAATGGATGGAGAACCTCGTGTTCCAGCAGAACTTACATGCAATTCATCACTTGTTTCCCAGGATACCTTTTTATAATTACAGGGAAGTATTTCAAAAGATAGAACCCATTATGAGAGCAAAAGAAACCCCGATAATCAGTATGCTTGATCAAAGACCAGTTTAAATTTATGAAGACTAAAGAAAAAATAGTTCAAGAAAGTTTGTTTCTTTTCAATGAAAATACTTTTGAACTATCCACCACTAATTTAATTGCAAAAAAGTCAGATGTTCTTGAGGGTTCTCTTTGGTATCACTTTAACTCAAAGCAGGATTTAGTATCAGTTCATACAGAATTATTTTTAGATTCTTTCGATAAAAAGAGAGTTCATTCTGAAAAAAATGACCCTAAGGAACTAATACTCGGACTGTTTAGCATATATGAGGTTCTTTGGGATTATAGATATCTTATGCGGGATTCTTTTGAGCAATTTTCAAAAGACAATCCTAAGCTTTATAAAAGATTGGTTGATATAAATTTAGAAATAGATGAGTGGGCAAAGAAAACAATACTTCATGCAAGAAATCTCGGGGTATTAATTCTTGATGATAATGATATAGACAATGTTGTAGAAATATCATTAATAATAGGAAGGCATTGGTTGGATTACTCTATGAAAAAGTATCCCTCCAAACCAAACCTATACCTTAGAAAGAAAGGTATTAATCTTCTAATAAAAAGTCTCTATCCATATTTATCTGAAGATTCAAAAGCGATTATGGATTTAATCTACGAATCTAATTAATCTTGTAAGAGGATTATTAACACACCCTGTTGACCTATTCCACCGTCACTGACTTGGCGAGGTTTCTGGGCTGATCCAAATCTGTTCCTCTTGAGCAAGCAACTTCATATGCCAAAATCTGAAGCGGGATCGTGTATACAATGGGTGCGTTGTAATATCCACACTCAGGCATGTTCATAAATTTTCCCTTATCGATTTTGATCTTTGAGCCTGAATTGCCAAACACATAAAGGGTGCCGCCTCTTGATTTTACCTCTTCGAGGTTTGATAGAAGTTTTTCTACCAGCTCGTCTTCTGGTGCAAGCGCAACAACCGGTGTCATTTCATCCACCAATGCAAGGGGGCCATGCTTGAGCTCGCCCGCAGGGTATGCTTCCGCATGAATATATGAGATTTCTTTTAGTTTTAGTGCGCCCTCTTGTGCGATAGAAAAATACACCCCTCTACCGAGGTATAGTGCATTCTTTTTGTCTGCAATCTTCTCGACAATCTCGTCTATGTGTTTTTTTAATCCGAACGATTCTTTGACTAAGTCTGGCGCTTGGTGGAGGTCGTCAATTGCATTGGCTCTTTTGTCATTGTTTATTTTCTTGCTTTTTGAAATAGCGCACGCCAATAGCAGCAATGCAGCGAGTTGGGTTGTGAATGCCTTGGTAGAGGCGACGCCGATCTCGGGGCCTGCATTTGTGAATATTTTCCAATCGGACTCTCTGGCCATTGTGCTCGTTGGAACATTGCAGATTGTAACAATGCCTAGATATTTTTTTTCCTTTGCGTAGTTCAGTGCAGCCATGGTGTCAGCGGTTTCTCCTGATTGGGAGATGCATACAAACAACGTGTGGTCCTCAACGAGTGGATTGCGATACCTGTACTCGCTTGCAAAGTCTATGTAGCAAGGTGTTTCACAGAGTTCTTCAAACCATTTTCTGGCTGTTTTTGCTGCATGCAAACTTGTTCCGCAAGCAACAAACTGGATTCTTTTGACGTTTTTAAATGCTTCGGATGAGCCCAGACCAAAGATATTGTCAAGAACCTCTCCTTCGGTTGTTCTGCCCTCGACTGCTCTTGATATTGCTTCGGGTTGCTCGTAAATTTCTTTTTCCATGAAGTGTTTGTAGCCGTCTTTTGTAACCTCTTGAATGTTGGTGTCTATCGGCGTCTCTTCTCGGTTGACTTCATTGCCATCACTGCCGAAGATTCTGATATCCGTTTTTGTGATTTCTGCAAAATCTCCGTCTTCGAGCAAATAAAAGGACTCGGCCAGGCCCGCAATTGCAAGTGGGTCCGATGCCACAAAATTTTCTTCGATGCCCTTTCCAACCAAAAGAGGGCTTTTTTGTTTTGCTGCAAACACCTTGCCTTTCTCGTCTGTATCAATGACCGCAATTGAATAGGCGCCATCAAGTTCTTTTGTTGTCTCAATTAAAGCTTCTAGCGTATTTTTGCCTTTGCTTTTGTTGGAATGAATGAGGTGGGCAATCAGTTCTGAGTCCGTCTCTGATTTAATCGCATAGCCTTTGTTAGTTAGCTGCTCTCGTAGGTCGTTGTGGTTCTCAATTATTCCGTTGTGAACAATATAAATGTTGTCGCATGATCCATGAGGGTGTGCGTTTGCTTCTGAGGGAGCCCCGTGTGTTGCCCACCTTGTGTGTGCAATGCCTGAATCGGCTTTTGGTTTTTCTTGAACCATTGCCTCTTCTAAATTAGAGACCTTGCCTAGGGTTCTGATTTGAACGGCTTTTTCTTCCTGATTTAAAACAAGCCCCGCAGAATCGTATCCTCGGTACTCCATTTTCTTTAGTCCGTTGACTAAAATTTTTCCAACGCTCCTGGAAGATGCTGCCCCAATGATCCCACACATTATTTTTCTTCCTTTTTGGTCGGCCTTTTCCAACCATCGATGGTTTTTTGTTTTGCGCGCTCGATTGTTAGCTTTTCTCCGGGTGCGTGTTTTGAGATTGTCGAGCCTGCTCCGACTGTTGCGCCGTTCTCTATCTCTATGGGCGCCACCAGCTCAACGCCGGAGCCAATAAACACGTTGTCGCCAATAACTGTTTGGTGTTTATTAACGCCGTCATAATTGCAAGTTATGGTTCCTGCGCCTATGTTTGTCTCCCTTCCGATGATTGCGTCTCCAATGTAGGTTAAATGGTTTACTTTTGACCCTTTTCCGATGACGGATTTTTTGGTCTCTACAAAATTGCCGACCCTTGCTCCTTCCTCGAGTTTTGTTTCGGGTCGAATTCTGGCAAACGGGCCAATATTGCATTTTGAACCTATGTTCGCGCCCTCTATGTTTGAATGAGAGAAAACATTTGTGGCGTCGCCGATTTCGCTGTCAGTGATGATCGTGAAAGGTCCCACTGTAACGCCATTTCCCAGTGCGACATCGCCAACAAATACTGCGTTTACATCAATGGTTACGTCCTTGCCGCAGGTCAGGTTTCCTCTCACATCCACTCTTTCTGGGTCAATGATGGTAACGCCGGCATCCATCAGCTCGGTTGTGACTTTCTGACGATTGATTTTCTCTGCTTCTGCGAGATCTTTTTTTGAATTCACACCAAAAACCTCATTTTCGGTTGTTGTGTAGGTTGTTGCCTCTATTCCCTCATGGTAAGCAATTTCTATCGCATCTGTAAGATAGTATTCGTTTTTCTTTGGGTTTGGCTCTATTTTTCCTATCAGGTTTTTGGCTGTTTCTGTGTTGAACGCCATAATTCCTGAGTTTATTTCCTTTATTTTCTTCTGCTCATCGTTGCAGTCTAGCTCTTCTATGATTGCGCATGGTTTTCCCTCTTGATCCTTTTTGATGCGGCCGTATCCGCTTGGGTCTTCTACCGATGCTGTTAAAACAACAAGTTGGTTGTTTTTGAGTTTTTCTTTAAGTTTGATGACCGAAGCCTTTGTAAGCATGGGAACGTCTCCCAAGAGTATCAATAGATTTTCCGTTGCAACATGTGGGAGCGCGGTTTTAACTGCGTGCGCTGTTCCGAGGGCCTCTTTTTGCTCAACAAAGGTTGTTTTGATTTCTGTTTGTATCTTTTCTATAAACCCCTCTTTTGTTTCGGGGGGGTGGATGATCACAACGTCATCTATTTCTGACATTGAGAGCGTTACCAAGACGTGCTCTATGAGCGCTCTTCCAGCAAGTTTCTGGAGCGCTTTTGGTTGCTGCGAGGCCATTCTTGTGCCTTTGCCTGCTGCGAGTATTACTGCCGTCCAAGCCATGATTCTCTATTTTGAATAAAAGGCATCGTAGTTTAAATAGAAAATAGACTAAATTGCCAGTAATTTAGGCGAAAAAAGTAGTCTTATTTGCGTCCCTTAAGCTTTTTAACTGCGCTGTATCTTGCTGCGGCCTCGGCGAGTTGCGCCTGTGCTTGCTCCAGATCTTCTTTTTTATCTGCGCCTTTTAGGGCCTCTTCTGCTTGGTTTTTGGCCTGAAGTGCGGCCTCTTCATCAAGTTTGTCAGAGTGTGTTGCTGAGTCAGCCAAAATTGTAACCATGTGTGGTTGCACCTCAAGTATGCCGCCGGTTACATAGATGAACTCTTTTTCTTGGCCTTCCTTATGGAGTTCGATCTCACCCGGCCTAAGCGTGGTGAGAAGCGGGGTATGCTTTGGAGCAATCCCTAGGTCGCCATCTTTCCCTGGCGCAACAACCATGGCTGCCTCTCCAGAGAATATGGCCACTTCTGCACTAACAATTTCTACCTTGATCGCGCTCATAAATTACATGCTTTTTGCTTTTTCAACCGCTTCTTCGATTGTTCCAACCATATAAAATGCTTGCTCAGGAAGGTCGTCATAATCACCGGCAACGATTCCTTGGAAAGCCTTAATCGAATCTCTCAGTGACACATACTGCCCTGGTGAGCCCGTAAAGACCTCTGCAACAAAAAACGGTTGTGATAAAAATCTTTGAATCTTTCTTGCTCGCTGTACCGTCAGCTTGTCTTCTTCAGACAGCTCGTCCATACCCAAAATTGCGATAATGTCTTGAAGTTCTTTATAGCGCTGCAAAACCTGCTGAACAGACCTTGCTGTATCGTAGTGTTCTTGGCCAACAACGCCTGGATCAAGCTGTCGGCTGTTAGAGTCTAGCGGGTCAACTGCGGGGTAAATACCAAGCTCTGCAATCGATCTTGCCAATACCACTGTTGCGTCAAGGTGGGCAAATGTTGTTGCGGGTGATGGGTCTGTTAAGTCATCTGCTGGCACATAAACCGCTTGAATTGATGTGATTGATCCGGTTTTTGTGGACGTAATTCTCTCTTGAAGAACTCCCATTTCTTCAGCCAGGTTTGGTTGATACCCTACTGCTGATGGCATTCTTCCAAGCAAGGCAGAAACCTCCGTGCCTGCAAGAGTGTATCGGTAAATATTATCGATAAACATCAAGACATCTCTTCCTTCATCTCTAAAATTCTCTGCTATTGTCAGCCCGGTCAATGCAACCCTCAGTCTATTGCCTGGAGGTTCGTTCATTTGTCCGTAGACAAGGGCAACCTTATCAAGGACGTTTGATTCCTTCATTTCATGATAAAAATCATTTCCCTCTCTTGTTCTTTCTCCAACCCCAGAGAAAACTGAAAAGCCGTCGTGCTCTGCAGCAATGTTTCTAATCAGCTCCATTACCGTAACTGTTTTGCCTACGCCTGCGCCGCCAAACAATCCAACCTTGCCCCCTTTTGCAAACGGGCAGAGAAGGTCGATGACCTTAATTCCTGTCTCCAATACATCGGCTTCTGTTGCTTGTTCTTCAAAAGTGGGTGCTTTTGCGTGAATTGGCCTGCTTGATTTAGCGCCTACCGGTCCTTTTTCGTCAATCGGGTTTCCTAAAACATCCAGCACTCTTCCCAGGGTTTCCTGTCCCACGGGGACATTAATGGGTGCGCCGGTATTTTCAACCTCAAGCCCTCTTTTCAGGCCCTCGCTTGCTCCCATTGCAATGGTTCTGACTATGCCGTCGCCAAGTTGTTGTTGAACCTCAAACACCAAGTCTCCTTCTTTAAGGGTTAGTGCGTCATATACTCTGGGTATTGCTTCTTTTGGAAACTCAACATCCACTACCGCTCCGATTACTTGTACGATATTTCCTGTGCTCATTTTTATTATCCTTTCTATTTAAACTGCAGCTGCGCCGCCGACTATTTCTGAAATTTCTTGTGTGATTGCTGCCTGTCTGGCTTTGTTATAGTCCAACTCAAGCTCGTCAATTAGTTTGCCTGCATTGTCTGTTGCGCTTTTCATGGCCACCATTTTGGCTGCCATTTCGCAGGCTACGTTCTCAACAACCGCTCTATACACTTGTGACTCGATATACCTCATCAATATATAATCCAAAAGCTCTTTTGAGTCTGGCTCATAAATATAGTCCCAGTGTTCTTGCATTTCTTCACTGTCTTCAGGGTCTATCGGAAGAAGTGTTTTAACCTCTGGTTTCTGGGTCATTGTGTTTACAAAATCGTTGTGCACGATAAACAGTTGGTCGATATTGCCGTCAATATATTCGTCCAACATGGTTTTAATTGCTCCGACCAGATCTTCGACCTGTGGCTCTTCGCCAAGATGAGAGGCTGCTGCCACAACATCAACATCGATCGACCTAAAGAATTGAACTGCTTTTGCGCCAACAAGACAAAGCTTTGAATCAATTTGATTGCTTTTGTTGTCTTTCAGTTGGGCAAGAAGGTTTCTAAACATGTTCACATTTAAGCCGCCACAAAGTCCTCGATCAGAGCTGACTACAATATAGCCTGCTTTTTTAACCTCTCGTTTCTCAAGAAATGGGTGCTTATAGTCCGGGTTTGCTTTGTATATATGTCCTATCACTGCCCTAATCTTGTCTGCATACGGCAGCGCCTTTTTCATGGTCTCTTGTGTCCGACGCATTTTGCTCGCTGCAACCATTTCCATGGCCTTGGTGATTTTTTGGGTGTTTTTTACGCTCCCAATCTTTGTTCGTATTTCTTTTTCGTTGGCCATTGTTTAGTAAGTGCCGGTTGATTTAAAGTCCTCAACGAACTTTTTAAGCTCTGCTTCTATTTCATCGCTGAAGTCCCCTGTTTCGTTGATCTTTTGAACAAGATCAGGGGCCCCATCAACAAAGTTTGCATGGAGTGCTGCTTCAAAGTCGACAATTTTGTCTGCGGGCACGTCGTCGAGATAGCCTTCGTTTGCCGCATACAATGATATGGCCATCTCTGCAACGGTGAGCGGTGCATATTGTTTTTGCTTCATTAGCTCTGTTACTCTCTGGCCTCTTTCAAGCTGCTTCCTGGTGGTTTCATCAAGATCAGATGCAAACTGCGCAAACGCTGCGAGCTCACGGTATTGGGCCAGTGCCAATCGCACACCGCCTCCAAGTTTTTTGATGATTTTTGTTTGTGCTGCGCCGCCCACTCTAGAAACCGATAAACCAGCGTTTATTGCCGGCCTAATTCCGGCGTTAAACAAGTCGCTCTCTAGGTATATTTGTCCGTCTGTAATTGAAATTACATTTGTGGGTACGAATGCAGAGACGTCGCCTGCCTGGGTCTCGATGATTGGAAGCGCCGTAAGCGAGCCCGTTTGACCTTTCACCTTACCGTCCGTTTCTCTTTCAACATACTCGGCATTCACTCTTGCTGCTCTCTCTAGCAGTCTTGAATGGAGGTAAAAGACATCTCCTGGATAGGCCTCTCTTCCTGGGGGCCTTCTGAGCAATAATGAAACCTGCCTGTATGCCCAAGCTTGCTTGGTTAAGTCATCAAAAATAATCAGTGCGTCTTCGCCCTTGTCCCGAAAATACTCTCCCATTGCACACCCTGAATATGGTGCAATGTATTGCATTGCAGCAGAATCAGAGGCCGCAGCGTTAACAATAATTGTGTGTTCCAGCGCGCCTTCTTCTTCTAGTTTTTTTACCACGTTGGCGACCGATGAGTTTTTCTGTCCAACCGCAACATAGATGCATTTGATCCCCGTGCCTTTCTGGTTGATTATGGTGTCAACAGCAACGGCTGTTTTCCCTGTTTGCCTGTCTCCAATGATTAATTCCCGCTGTCCTCGGCCAATTGGAACCATTGCATCGATTGACTTTAGTCCGGTTTGAACCGGTTGGTCAACCGACTGTCTCGAGATCACGCCTGGCGCAACCTTTTCAATGGGTGCGGTTTGATCTGAGGCGATTGCTCCTTTTCCATCAATGGGGGTCCCTAATGAGTTTACAACCCTTCCCAAAAGGCCTTCGCCAACCGGAACCTCAAGAATTCTATTGGTTGTCTTTACTTGTGCGCCTTCAGAAATGTGTGTGTAGTCGCCCAAAACCACTGCCCCAACAGAGTCTTGCTCTAGGTTGAGCGCCAATCCAAACGTATCGCCTGGAAATTCGATCATCTCGCCGTATTGCACGTCACTTAATCCGTGTATTCTGGTGATCCCGTCTGTTACGGAAACAACCGTCCCAACATCGGATGCTTTTGATTCATGCTCGAAGTTTTTAATTTGTTGTTTTATTAATTCACTTATTTCAGATGCTTTGGTTGCCATCTCTCTATCCTTATTACATTAGTTCGTTAAAATTCGACCCAACTCATTTATCTGGGCCCTTACAGAGGCGTCAATCATATTGTCGCCGATTTGGATTTTTGCTCCGCCAATAAGCGTCTCATCCATTTTTACCTCAATTGTTACGGCTTGCTCAAGCTTCTTTTCAAGCGCGGCTTTTATCGTATCTAGAGATTCGTTGCTGATTTCACTGGCTGTTGTAATTGTTGCTTCAACCACTTTTTCAAGCTCTTGTTTCATTTGCTGAAACTGTTCCTTTATTTCGGGAAGCGCCTCAAGTCGTGCGTTTTGTGACAACAATAAAATAAAGTTCATTCTCTCGTCTGATTCCGCAACGCCCGATCCTTCGTTTGCAATGCTAAAAACCGTTCTGGCTAGAGCGTGTTTATCAATGCCCGGAGATTTGACAAGATTCAACATTGCTCTGTCTTTCACGACTTCCGTCGCGGCTTCAAGAAACAATAACCATTCGGCCGTGCTTCCGTCTTCTTGCGCGACCTCAAAACAGGCGTTTGCATATGGGCGTGCGATTGTTTTTGCTTCAGACATGCTTACAGTTTCTTTGCCAAATCATCGAGCATGTCTTTATGGTCTGCTGTTTTGATTTCTCTTGAGAGAATCTTTTCAGCCCCACTGACTGCCAATCCTGCAACTTCCTTTCTTAGGCTTTCTCGGAGCTTAACAAGCTCTTGCTCAGCTTCGTCTTGAGCGGTAGAGATTATCTTGTCTCGTTCTGAGGTTCCCTCGCCCTTTGCCGACTCCACAATACTCGTGGCCCTTGTGTTTGCCTGATCAAGAATTGTAGTGGCCTGTTGCTTTGCTTCTTTTATTAGAGAATTTACCTCTGTTTCAGCCTGGCTAAGTTTCTTTTGTCCTTGCTCAGCCGCAGCCAACCCATCAGAAATGTTTTTATTTCTTTCTTCAATGGCCTCCATAATCATTGGCCATATAAACTTCATGCTAAATAAAACGACCACCGCGAAGACGGCCATTTGGATCAGCAATGTTGCGTTCAAACTCATATCTTTTTCCGTTTAAAGTTTTTTCTTAAGAAAGGTAGGGGTTTGCAAACAGTAAGAACAGACCAATACCAACACCGATCATTGTCACGGCATCAAGAAGCCCGGCAACAATAAACATTTTTACTTGTAGCATTGGAACCATCTCTGGTTGTCTGGCCGACCCTTCAAGAAAGCGTCCTCCCAGCAAGCCAAAGCCAATTGCTGTCCCTAGAGCTCCCATTCCAATCAGTACGCTAACTGCTATCAACGTCATGCCTTGTACAAATTCCATTTTTATCTCCTTTTTTTATTAAATAGTTAAAAAATCAGTGGTCCTCATGCGCCATGCTTAAATACACAATGGTCAACATCATAAAAATAAAGGCTTGCAACAAAATAATGATTAGGTGAAACAATGCCCATATCAGTCCCAAAATAAACTGTCCTACCGCAAGAGGAAGCATGCCGAGATCAAGAAGGTACATGACGCCTCCCCCAGCAGTGAATATTGCGATGATCATAAAAATTAGCTCTCCTGCATACAGGTTTCCAAACAGTCTCAGGCCCAGCGAAATTGGTTTTGCGATCTCTTCGATTATTTTTAAAAGAAGGTTAAAGGGAAGCATTGCTTTTCCAAACGGCTGAAACGCCAACTCTTTTGCAAAACCCACAACGCCTTTTATTTTGACGCTGTAATATAAAATCAGCAAAAACACTGTAATAGACAGGCCGAAGGTAACATTAAGGTCTGCGCTTGGTACGACTCTCATGTATTGGATGCCCATCATCTCGCCAGCTTTTGGCAGCATATCCACTGGCAAAAGATCCATAAAGTTCATCAAAAAGACCCATATAAAAATTGTGAGCGACAGTGGCGCAATGAGTTTGCTGCTGCCATGATAGGTGTCTTTGACTTGCTCATCAACGAACTCAATGACCATCTCGATAAAGCTTTGGCCCTTGCTGGGAATGCCTGCGCTTGCTTTTTTTGCAAAGCGATAAAAAACGAACAAAAATAAAACTGCCATAAAAACAGCGTAGAAAACGCTGTCTGCATGGATTATGCCAATGGGTGTGTCAACCGTGCAATGTGTAAGGTGGTGGGAGATGTATTCATTGGCCGAAAACTCTTTTTCTTTTGTTGGTCCGAAACAACCCGCACCATCTGCTGCTGATGCATTACCGACAGCAAATAATGTGCTTAGCACGAGGGTTATTTTGTTAATGAATTTTTGTCTCATCGTTCCTATATCAGGTGATCAATAATGATAGCCAATATATAAAAATGGCAACACTATACCCTATTATTAGTGGGAAAAAAATTGCTTTTAATAAGATTATTGCCCCGACAAAAAAGAGTGCCGTAAGCAAGAACTTAAAGGCCTCAAGAAGATATAGTGTGTTCAGAATGCTTTTGGGTTTTTTCGCTTTGTTATTCAGTAAAACGCTGAGCAAATGTAAAGAGGTTAAAACAGCAATCGAGCTACCAACAAAGGATGATCTTGCGCTCTCAAAACCCGAAAAGTAAAAAAATATTCCGGCTGCCATGAGTCCTGCCAGGATTTGTGAGAGCAGAATTAAAAATGCAATCTCTTTGGGTGACCTTGCTCGGCTCATTTTTATGGTTATTTTATTTTAGAAAGAATGCCTTCGAGCTCATCTGAGCTTGTGTATTTAATGCTGAGTGTCCCGCCCCCAGATTTTTTATGTTTGATTGAGACTTTTGCTCCCAGCCTGTTGGTCAGGTCGTTTTCGAGCCTTTGTATATCTGGGTCTGTTGGTGGTTTTGGTTTGTTGGGTTTTTTCTTATCGACAATCTTTCTAACCAACCCCTCGGCCTCTCGGACAGAGAGTCCTTTTTCCACAATGAGGTTTGCAACCTCGAGTTGCATGCCCCTGTCTTGAATCGACAGGAGTGCTCTGGCATGTCCCATTGTTAATTCTTTTTTGTTAACCAGCTCTTGGACGCTGCTTGGCAGATCAAGCAATCTGAGCGCGTTGGTAATGCTTGTTCGTGCTCTCCCTACAGAATTTGCAACCTCTTGGTGGCTCATCTCGTACTCAATTATCAAGCGTTGAAATGCGCTGGCCTCCTCCAAGGGGTTTAGGTTCTCTCGTTGAATGTTTTCGATCAGCGCGACCGCTACCGCTTCGGAGTCAGCAATGGTTCTCACAACTGCTGGGATGCTCTCTAGTCCCGCCATTTGCGAGGCCCTCCACCTTCTCTCTCCCGCAATGATCTCGAACTTTACACCTGTATGAGAATCTGCCAGCGCTCTTTCTCTCACAACTATTGGTTGGATTACGCCTTGTGCTTTTATGGATTGTGCAAGCTCGCTAAGTTGAGATTCTTCAATCTGTTTTCTTGGTTGAAATGGCCCGGGCCCGATGTGCTCAATACTTATTTCTGTCAGCCCTTGTTTTTGTTTTTTTGTGTCTGCCTCGCCTGGCTGGCCCAACAAGGCATCTAAGCCTCGACCTAGACTTTTTCTTTTGTCTGACATGTGTCTAGTTTAACCTCGTTATTCTATGATTCCATGGTTTTTTTGACGACCTCTTTAGCAAGAGAAAGATATGCCTTTGAGCCCGTGCAATCAGGGTCATACTTCAGCGCGGACATCCCATGGCTGGGCGCTTCCGCAAGACGTACATTTCTGGGGATAAACGTCCAAAAAAGCTTGTCGTGAAAGTATTTTTTGAGTTGGGCAGAAACCTCTACGGACAAGCTGTTTCTGCTGTCGTACATGGTTCTTACCACCCCCATAAGATCGAGCTTGGGGTTTATGCTTTCTTTGATTTGATAAATCGACTCAAGCATGCCTGTCATCCCCTCGAGCGCATAATACTCGCACTGAACAGGTATGATTAAGTGTTTTGCAAATGCCAGCGCGTTCAAGGTTAGAATGTTCATTGATGGGGGTGAGTCAATAATGATGAACTCGTAGTCCATGGCTGCGTCTTCAAGCGCTTTTTTTAAAACCAGCTCCCTGTCTTCAAGCTCTAAAAGTTGTATTTCTGCTGCCATAAGGTCTCTGTTGGAGGGAACGATGTCAAATCCATCTTCTTTGGCTCTTATGATGCATTCTTTTGACTCCGCCTCGCCTAAAAGTAGATCGTAAACGGTGGGGGGTGTCTCGTTTTGGCTGAGACCGCATGCGCTGGAAGCGTTGCCTTGCGAGTCGAGATCAACCAAAAGGGTTTTTTTGCCCATCTCACAAAGGGCAGCAGCGAGGTTGATGGATGTTGTGGTTTTACCCACGCCTCCCTTCTGGTTTGCAATTACAATAATATTTGCCATCTAAGTTCTTTTGATAAAGACGAAATGTCTCGTTGCCTCCAAATAGGGTACCTCAATTTCTTGAATTTGTAGAACGCTGAAGCCCTCTTTAAGCTCTTTGATCTCATCCGGGTCAATTTTCCCTTTCATGGCCAAAAAAAGGCCCTTCTCAGAAACCATGTGTCTCGATGCGGTAACTAAATAACTAAGTGACCCAAATGCTCTTGACACGGCGGTGTCAACGGATAGGTTTTTAATGTTCTCTCCCCTTTCACAGATGATCTCAACGTTTTTTAGTTTTAATGCTTGTGTCGCTTCATTCAGAAAGTTTGCTTTTTTTAGGGTTGAGTCGACCAAATAGAATTTTTTCTCTGGTTGAGCAATTGCTAAAGGAATGCCCGGGGTCCCCCCGCCCGTTCCAATATCGGCAACGGTGTCTCCCTCAATGGCGTTTGCGGCACTTAAAGAGTCAAGCGAATGTTTTATAACAGCTTCTTTGGGGTTTTTTATTCCTGTTAGGTTGATGTTTTTGTTAGCCTCTAACAACAGCTCAAGGTATTTGGCCTGCTGTTTGAGCTGGGCAACCGAGTGGCCCAAACCTAAAGCATCGATGCCTTTTTTTAGCTGTTCTTTTTCGCTTTTAGAGAGGTTCAGACTTTCACCACTACTCTACCAACAACGCTTCCCTCAAGAAATGCTTGGAACTGGTCTGGCAGCTCTTCAAGCGTGACCTCTTTGGTCACAATCTGGCTTATTTTTTGGGGCAGCATATTGCTTGCAATATCCTCCCACACCTCTTGCTTAAAAGCATTTGGAAGGGTTGTTGAGTTCACGCCCAACAGATTAACGCCTCTTAATATAAACGGCATGACATTTGTTGGGAGCTTAAAGTCTGCCGCCAAGCCTATACTGGCCACATTGCCTTCTGGCACTGTAGATCTCAACACCCATGAAAGGATCTCGCCCCCAACATTGTCTATGCCGCCTCCAAACTGTGCCCTTTCAAGCGGTCGTTCTCCCATTTCCATTTCCTCAAGGCAGATGATGTTTGTGGTGCCGATGGATTTGAGATATTCATCGTGTGTCTTTTTTCTTGTGATTGCTGTGGTCTCAAACCCCGATGAGGACAACATATCTATCGCGATGCTTCCTACCCCGCCCGTTGCTCCGGTCACAACAATGGGGCCCATTTCTGGCGTTTGTTTGTTTAGCTTCATTTTAAAAATTGCAAGGCCTGCTGCGAAACCCGCTGTTCCAATTGCCATGGCCGTTCTTGTGTCGATTTGGTCTGGCAGCTGAATCGCGGCATCCTTGCTTATGCGTGTGTATTCGCTGTATCCACCATCGTTTGTTTCGCTCAACCCTGAACACGCAGCAATCACTTTGTCTCCAGGCTTAAATCTCGTATCGTCGCTCTCGACCACTTCGCCTGCGACATCGACCCCGCCAATGAGTGGAAAGGTTCTAAGTATTTTTCCTGCGCCTGTGGCTGCTAAAGCGTCTTTGTAGTTGATGCTTGAATATTCTGTTTTCAGCGTCACCTCTCCTGGGTTGACGTCATCCATGCTGATCGACTGTAAGCCCGAGACAACTTTATCTTCTTCTTGGTTGATCCTAAAACAGTTGAACTGATTTGGTATTGATGGCATGTGTCCTCCTTTGGGTTATCTTTTTTACTGTGTTTGGGTTCTTTTAATGTGTTTTTCTTTTTCTTTTTTTGGGTCGGGGGTTGGAACTGCGCTTAAGAGGTTTGCAGTGTATTCTTTTTCTGGTTCAAAAAACACTTTCTCTGTTGGGCCTTGTTCCACAACCTTTCCGGACTGCATGACGATCACGCGGTCACAAATCTTTCTAACCACCGCAAGGTCGTGTGCGATAAATATCATGGTCAATTTTTTCTCGCTCTTTATCTTAAGCAAAAGCTCTATGATCTCTCCTCTTATTGATGCATCCAGCGCGCTGACTGCTTCGTCACAAATCAGCAGCTGGGGCTTTGGCATTAATGCTCTTGCAATGGCAACACGCTGACATTGTCCGCCAGAAAGTTCGTGTGGGTACCTGCCTAAGTATTCTGGCGTCAGGCCAACCTCCGTTAAGCCGCCTTCAATGTCTTTTTGGACAGACTCTTTGGTCATCGATGGAAAAAATGAGTCGAGGGGCTCTTTTAATATCTCAAAAACAGTCATTCTGGGGTTGAGAGACGAAAACGGGTCCTGAAACACCACCTGCATTTTTTTGCGGATCTCCTTGAGCTCTTTTTTGTTGACTTCGCTCAGTCTCTCCCCAAAAACCTCGATCTGCCCTGATGTCAGCTTTTGTAGTCCCAGTATTGTTTTTGCCAGGGTGGATTTTCCGCTTCCGGATTCTCCAACTATACCGAGCACCTCCCCGTCGAGCGTTTCCATTGAGATCTCATTGACCGCTGTTAAGACGTTTTCTTCTGCAAACAGTGTCTTTTTTGGCAGAAAAAAGCACACTTTTGCTTTTGTTGACCTCACCAAACAGTTCTTAATGCTTGCATCTTGTGTTTGGGTGTATTTTTGTTGGTCATCAAGGTTTATCTCTTTTGATTTTTTAAGGAGCTCCTTGGTGTAGTCCGCCTTGGGCGAATAAAAAATTGATTCGATGTCGCCGCTCTCCTGTAGCTCTCCATTCTTCATTACCAAAACCTGGTCACAGGTTCTGGCAACGACACCAAGGTCGTGTGTGATCATGATTACAGACATTTTAAACCGATCCTTCACATCTAAAATAAGATCTAAAATCTTCTCCTGAACAGTCACGTCTAACGCTGTTGTTGGTTCGTCAGCAATCAAGAGCTTTGGGTTTGTAAGCAGGGCCGAGGCGATCATTACTCTTTGCCTCATTCCTCCTGAGAGCTCAAAAGAGTAGCCACCAAGCCTTTCTTCTGGTTTGTTGATGCCGACAGCGTGAAGCATTTCGATGCACTTTTGTTTTATTTCTTTATTGGTCATTTTTGTGTGTCTCTTCAGCACGCCTGACATTTGTTTGCCGATCGTTATGTATGGGTTTAGGGAGCTCATTGGGTCCTGAAAAATCATGGCAATTTCATTGCCCCTGATCTTGTTGAGCTCAGAGGGAGAAAGTCCGATCAGCTCTTTGTTTGCAAAGGTGGCGCTGCCTGATGCGGCTCCATTGGACTCAAGAAGACCCATAATGGAAAGCACTGTTTGGCTTTTGCCGGAGCCAGATTCGCCCACAATTCCCAAAACCTCATCGTCCCGTAGGTTAAAACTAAGGTCTTTCACAGCGTGGATCGTTTCGCCCCTACTTCTAAAGTTGACGTTCAGTTTTTCAGCTAATAAAAGCTCAGTCATTTCCTCTTGTCCTGTCTTTTGGGTCGAGCGCGTCTCTTAGTCCGTCGCCTATAAAATTAAAGCAAAACAGGGTTGTTGCCAGAAACACTGCGGGGAACAAAAGCATCCAGGGAGAGGATTCCATTTGTCTCGCGCCCTGGTTCACAAGCGCGCCCCACGATGTCATTGGCTCTTGAACGCCCAAGCCAAGGAAACTCAAAAAGGATTCCACCAGGATAACTTGTGGCACGGTTAGTGCAACATATACCACAACGACGCCGAGCAGGTTTGGAACAACGTGCTTCATAATAATTTTAATGGTAGAAACGCCGCCCGTTCTCGCTGCATCAACAAATTCTTTGCCTTTTATGTTTAGTGTTTGGCCCCTCACTATTCTTGCAATGTCCAGCCAGTTCACGGCCCCAATTGCGACGAAGATCAAGAAAATACTGCGTCCAAAAAAGACCATTAACAAAATAACAAAAAACAAAAAGGGCATTGCATACAAAACATCTACAAATCGCATCATCAGCGCATCAATTCTTCCGCCCATAAAGCCAGCCACTGCACCATAGGTTACCCCAATTGTCACGCTTACCAAGGTCGCCACCAGGCCAACCATAAGGGAAATTCTTCCGCCATACATGGTTCTAACGAACAGGTCTCTGCCGAGGTCGTCGGTTCCAAAAATATGGCCGTCGAAAAAAGATGGTGCCGCTGCAATCTTGTACCAATCGGTTTCATCAATGGTGTATGGACTGAAAGCCGGGCCAACCAAAACCATAAGAACCATCATTGCCATTGTGGTTGCGGAGATCAGCGCTGCCTTGTTTTTTGAAAGGGCGGTCCACGCGTCGTTTAACAATGAATTGGTTTTTTTCATCTGTTCTGTTTAATTTTTGGATCTATAAATCCGTAAAGCGTGTCGACAATAAGATTGAAGAGTATGATCAAACAACCATAGAAAACCACCACGCCCATGACCAATGTGTAGTCTCTGTTGAGCGCCCCCTGAACAAAATATCTACCGAGCCCCGGCAGACCAAATATTTGCTCAACAACCACAGAGCCAGTAATGATGGCGGCGGTCGCGGGACCTAAGTATGAAACCACCGGAAGAAAGGCTGGTTTGAGCACGTGTGCCAACAGGATTGTTCTGACCGGAAGTCCTTGTGCTTTTGCTGTTCTTACAAAATTACTGCTTAACACCTCAATCATTGAGCCCCTGGTTAGGCGTGCAATGTATGCCATTTGTGGCAGTGCGAGCGAGACAACCGGAAGGATCATGTGGTAAAAGTCGCCTCCGTTATAGCCGCCTGCTGGCAATGCCCTTAACCCAATTGAAAAAAACAAAACGAGCAAGGGTGCCATTACAAAATTGGGTATCGATATCCCGATCATTCCAAAAAACATGACCCCATAGTCCAGTTTGCTGTTTTGGTTAAGCGCCGCAATTGAGCCGATCAACGAGCCAAAAATTAATGCCAACAAGATTGCCGCTACGCCCAGTCTCAATGAAACAGGAAATCCTGTTGAGATCAGCTCTGTGACTGTATAGTCTCTGTATTGGAATGAGGGGCCGAAGTCTCCCTGCATCAGGTCTCCGATATACTTGAACAGCTGAAGGTAAACCGGGTCGTCTAGGTTGTATGCCGCCCTTAGGTTTGCCTCAACCTCTTCTGGCAATGAGCGTTCAAAATCAAAAGGTCCGCCCGGTGCTGATTTAACCAGAAGAAACGCCAAACAAATTAGAATCAACAGCGTGGGTATTGCGCCCAAAAACCTGCCGATGACAAAGCGAAAGTTACTCACTGGTCAGGGTTTCTGTTTTTAAGATTTTGACATACTTTGAGTAATGGTGGTCCATTACGTTTCCTTCTAGCCCAACGACCCATGGTTTTATGAGGTGCTGGCTGACATAAAAGTAAAGCGGGATCACAGGCATGTCGTTTAGCATTATCTGCTCTGCCTGAAGCAGGTCCCCTGTCCTGTCTTTACCAGCCGGCTTTAGAGATGCTGACTTTAGCAAGGCGTCGTATTCGGCGCTCGCATATCCAGAGTGGTTCATTTCGTTTTCAGAATGAAGCAACTCTGAAAAAGTGTATGGGTCATCATAGTCCCCGATCCAGCCGCCCCTGAATATTTCTGTCTCCTCCTGGAGTCGTCTTGTCTCTAAAAAAACCTTCCATTCTTGGTTTCTTAGTTTTGTCTCAACGCCCAGGACCTTTTTCCACATTGATGCAACAGCCAGAGCTACTCTTTTGTGGTTTTCACTGGTGTTATAAATGATTTCGATGCTCAGGGGGTTATTTTTATCAAAACCAGCTTGGGCATAGAGTTCCTCTGCAAGATCCTCTCTTTCTTCCTGTGTAAGTTTGGCCCACTCGGGTTGGGTTCCTTGATACTCTTTCACTGGTGGCACAAAGGTGAACGCTGGTATTTGTCCAGCGCCTAAAACAATGTCTGTGATAATCGTTCTGTTGACGGCCAACGAAAGCGCTATCCTGAGTTCGGGGTTGTTCTTAAATGGGGGCTTTGAGTTATTAAACCCATAGTAGTAGCTCCCGAAATACGGCGTTATTTTTAACTCGTCTTTAAGGTTTTTTTTGATCCACGGAAGCTGTTCGCTGGGTGTTGTGTCTGTAAAGTCAAGCTCGTTGGCCCTGTAGCGCCTCAACGATGCATCCGGGTTATCGAGCGGGTAATAATAGACTTCGCTAAGCGTTGTATTTGTGTCATCCCAATACCTTTCGTTCCTGGAGAGCAAAATATAGTCTTGGATTCTCCAGTCCTTCAGGGTGAATGCTCCGTTGCTGACCATGTTCTCGGGTCTAGTGAACAGGGGTCCGTGCTCCTTGACGGTGGGTGGGTGAACCGGATATGTGGTTGAGTGGGTAAGCAGGCTGATAAAATAGGGTGTGGGTTCTTCTAGCTCGATGATCAATGTTTTTTCACCCTCCGCAGAAACACCAAGCCTGTCTGTTGGCGCCTTGCCCAATACAACGTCTCTTGCGTTTTTGATTGGGTAAAGCATGCTCGAGTAATTTGAGAGTGTTTTTGGGTCAACACTCCTTCGCAAAGAAAAAACAAAGTCCTCTGCGACAACCTTGTCACCATTGCTCCAAACTGCACCTTCCCTGATTGTAAATCGATATGTCTTACCGTCTTGTGAGATGTTCCAAGACTCGGCAACACCAGGAATATAATCTCCGTTTGCTGCCTCAGAAACCAGGCCTTCATACAAATCCCTTAAAACATTTGATGCGGGAACGCCTTCTGCTCTGTGTGGGTCAAGGGTTCCTGGGTCTGAGCCGTTGTTTTTTGTAAAAACCTGTTTTTCGGCAAGTTCGTTGCCGGACAGGCCTCCGATAATCAGCGCTTCTTTTGTCGCGTTTTTGTTGTCTGTTCCTGAGCCACACCCAAACAAAATAAGGCCAAGCATTAAAGTTAAGGTTCTTTTTTTCACATTCCCTCCGCTCTCTTTATTTGTTGTTTTTTGAGGTGGACCATCAGTACCGATATTGACGCAGGTGTCACGCCCTGTATTTGTGCCGCATGTCCTATTGTGGGTGGCTCAAACTCTGTGAGTTTTTGCCTAACCTCATTCGATAGTCCTGGGAGGCTCGAATAATCAATGTCTTTTGGTAACCTTATATTAGAGTATTTTTCTTGGTTCTCAATCTCTCTTTTTTGGCGCTTCAGGTAGCCTTCGTATTTTGCTTCGGTCTCAATTAGGTCGTCAATTGTTTGGTCAAGGTGTTCTTTTGGTTGGTAGTTTTCTCTCTCGCCTATTAGTGTAACAACTTTTTTATAGGTCACGCCTGGCCGCTTCAGCAAATCAAACGCTTTTTTGTTTGAATCATCTTTCTTTGATCTTTCATCAATTGTTTTCAGTTGCTCTGTGCTTATTCTTGTTTCCTTGAGTCTTTTGGTTTCGCTCTCAACCCGCCTCATCTTCTCGCAGTGTCTTTTCCACCTTCTCTCTCCAACTAAGCCCATTGCTCTCGCAACCGGTGTCAGCCTCCTGTCTGCGTTATCTTCCCTGAGCATTAGCCTGTGCTCCGCTCTGCTGGTAAACATTCTATAGGGTTCGTTCGTTCCTCTTGTGACCAAATCATCACTCAACACCCCCAAATAGGCTTCACTCCTTTTGGGCAGCCAGGGTTCTTTGTCTTGCATTTTTAGCGCTGCGTTGATTCCCGCGATCAACCCCTGGCCCGCTGCCTCTTCATAGCCTGTTGTGCCGTTGATTTGCCCGGCGAAAAACAGCCCCGATATGCTTCTTGTTTCGAGCGTTGGCTCAAGATCTCTTGGGTCAAAATAGTCGTACTCTATGGCATATCCTGGTTGCGAAATTTCAGCGTGCTCAAATCCCTCTATGCTTCTCACAAAATCAATTTGGGCGCTCTGTGGTATGGAGGTTGAAATACCGTTTGGGTAGACCTCTTTTGAGCTTAGTCCTTCTGGCTCAACAAAAATTTGATGTCTGGGTTTTTCTGAAAACTTAACGACCTTGTCTTCAATTGATGGGCAATACCTGGGGCCAATGCCTTTGATGGTTCCCGTATACATCGGAGAGTCTTTTAGGGCGCCGAGAATAATCTCGTGTGTTTTTTGGTTTGTGTGGGCGATAAAGCAACTGACTTGTTCGGGGTGGTCGTCTCTTGATGATACAAAAGAAAACACCGGTCTTGGGCTGTCGCCTCGTTGTTCCTCTAGTCGCTCAAAATCAATACTGGCCTTCAGAATTCTTGGGGGGGTGCCTGTTTTAAGCCTTCCTGTCCTTGGCATAATCTCCAGGAGTTGCTCAGCCAAGGCTATCGATGGTTTGTCGCCCTTTCTGCCTCCGCTGGTTTTTTTGCTTCCTGTGTGCATTACGCCATTTAAAAAAGTGCCCACAGTAAGAACGAGCGTTTTAGAAAATAACTCTTCGTCCTTTTCGGTAATAAGCCCTTTGACCTTATTATCCTCAATGATTAGTCGTGTGGCGGCGGCTTCAAAGACCGAAAGATTTTTTTGGCCAAAAACCATTTCTTGTATCGCTTTTTTATAAAGGCTCCTGTCGGCTTGGGCTCTTGTTGCTTGAACGGCCTTGCCTTTACTGGCGTTTAGTTTTTTTATGTGGATCGCTGCGAGGTCTGCTGCCCTAGCAACAAGCCCGCCCATGGCGTCAACTTCTTTTGCGAGATGGCTCTTGCCGACCCCACCAATTGCGGGGTTGCAGCTCATCTGACCAATGGTTTTTTTTGCATGGGTCAGCAACAATGTCTTGTGCCCCATTCTGGAAAGCGCTGCAGCAGCCTCTGTCCCAGCGTGGCCACCCCCAACAACAATTGCATCGAAAATTTTCTTTTGTTGTTCGCCCACTACTTACCTATACAAAAACTTTTAAATATTGCTTCTAGCATGTCCTCTGTGCTGAACTCGCCCGTAACTTCAGCTAAACTATTTTGCGCCTGAAGAAGGTCTTCTGCAACCAAATCGAGTGCTTTGTTTTCTTTGATGCCCCTCTCTGCAAGTGAAAAAGCGCTGTGGGCTTTTTGTATCGAGCGCATGTGTCTCTTTCTGGCAGTAATGGATGTTTCGCTGCTCTCGGCTTCTATAAAATAGGCTGCGATGTGGTCGAGCAGTCCATCAATGCCTTTGCCTGTTTTGGCAGAAACAAGGTGTGTTTTTTTTGATTCTATTTTTGGGGTTTTTTTCAACAGATCGCATTTGTTTAAGACCAAAATGCTGTTGTCTTGCTCTTGTTTGTTTTTGCAGTCTCTGGCGTCAACAACCTCTAGAATTATATCGGCAAACTCGCCTGCTTCAACGGCCCTTTTGACGCCTTCCTGCTCAATGTCGTCTTTGGACTCTCTAAGGCCTGCTGTATCAAGAACCCTAACCGGAAAACCGTCTATGCTTATGCTCTCAGAAACAATGTCCCTGGTTGTTCCTGCTTTGCTGCTGACTATTGCCCTGTCATTCCCGCAAATTTTATTAAACAACGATGATTTTCCAACGTTTGGTTGCCCCATGATTGTCAGAACCATGCCATCTCTGACGCGTATTGCTGTTCTTGTTTGGTTGATAAGTGTCGTAAAGCTCTTTTTTGTTTCTTTTGCTGTGGCCACAAGTGTGCCTGGGTGCTTTGTTTCGTCTAGGTCTTGGTCTGAAAAATCCAGCATTGCCTCTACCAAGGTTCTGGTTTTTGTAATTTTGCTTGATATCTCGTTCACCCTTTTTGAAAACTCACCAGACAAAGATCTTTTTGCTGCCAGTGCTGTTCTAATAGATGTGCTTTCAATTAAGTCTGCCACTGCTTCCGCTTGGGCCAGGTCCATTTTGTTGTTCAAGTATGCTCTCTTTGTAAATTCTCCTGGCTGTGCCTGTCTTGCATCGAGTGTTTTGATTCTCTCCAACAACAGCTCAACAATCACTGGGCTGCCGTGCACACTAAACTCGCAAACATCTTCTCCTGTGTAGCTTTGTGGCCCCTCAAAAAAGAGGGAAACACCTTTGTCTATTTCTGTGTTGTTTGCCCCATAAAGTCCGGAATAAGAGGCGCCCATGTGTCTGGGTGTTTGTTTTGTAAGCTTTGTATAAATTTCTTTTGCCTGTGCTCCGGAAACCCTTATAACGGCGAGCCCTGCTGCGCCCTTAGCCGATGCAAGAGCAACAATTGTGCCGGCGATTTTTTCGATCTTTTTGTTCAACGGGGTGTTAGCTTTTTTCTGCTGCCATCTTCCTGTTAACGTTCCACTGTTGGGCAAACTGTAGTAGCGAGTTTGTGACCCAGTAAAGTACAAGGCCCGAGGGAAACCAAGCAAACATCAAGGTAAACATCACCGGCATAAACATGAAAATCTTTTCTTGAACCGGGTCCGCTGGTGCTGGGTTGGCCTTTTGTTGAAAGAACATAACCACGCCCATTATAAGGGGCAAAACAAAATAAGGGTCTCTTGAGGACAGGTCATCAAGCCATAGATAAAAAGGCGCCTGCCTTATCTCTACGCTTTCCAATAAAACCCAATAGAAAGATATAAAAAATGGGATCTGAATCAGCAGCGGCAAACAACCGGCCATTGGGTTAGCCCCTTCTCTTTTATATAGCTCCATTTGGGCTTGACCCAGTGCTGTTTTGTCGTCTTTGTAGCGCTCATTAAGTGCCTTAAGCCTTGGGGCCAGCTCCCTCATCTTGGCCATAGACCTGCTGGAGGACTCCTGAAGTCGATAAAAAACAGCCTTGATCATCAGGGTGACAAATATAATTGACAAGCCCCAGTTACCCAGAAACGAGTGGCTTTTGTTTAGGGCCCAAAACATCGGCTTAGCAAGAAAAGAAAGCCTTCCATATTCAACCGAAGCCTCTAGCCCGTCTCTCGCTTTTGTGAGCTCTTCCTGAAGCTTTGGACCGATAAAAACCCCGAAGCTTGTTTCAACCTTTTGTCTTGGCCTGACCGACAACCTCTCGTTTGAGATTGCTGTGAGTTTGTTGAGGTTGGCCGCTTGGTCGTGTTCTGCCTCATACCTGTGCTCAACCCCCAGGCCTGGAAGAACCGCAACAACAAAGTGGTGCCTTATGTTGGCGAACCACCCGCTGCTGTGGCTTCTTCTGTACGGTTCTTCAATGAGGTCGTCTGCATATTGTTTTTCGTAGCTGTCGCCGTCATAGATGATCCCCCCATCGAAAGAGTAAGACTCAACGTCAAACATGGATCTTTCGGTCTCAACATTGTCCTTAACTAGCTGATAATAGGGAATGTATGTGTTTGTTTCGTTAGATGGGTTTTCAATTGTGAAAGAGACGCCTACAAGATAGCTGTCTGGGGCAAGTGTATAGGTTTTGGTAACCCTTGCTCCCGAGCTCGAAACCCACAGAAACTTAAGCTCGCCTGCTTTTTTAGATGCCAAAGAATATTTTTCGATGTGGCTTGGGCTGTCGCTGTTGTTGGATGAGAGTAGGCCCGACTGCAGTCGATGAAACTCAAAGACGGGGTTGTTTACATACATAAGTTTAACGTTGTTTTGTTTGTCCTTTTTATTTGGAAAATACTTAAGGAGCGTTGCGCCAACAATGTCAGCGCCCTTGCTGTCAACAGTGATCGACAAAACATTGTTTGAAAGGGTTGTGGTTTCTGGTCTTTCTGCGCTGTTTTCTGTGCTCACAACGCTCTCGCTGTTTGTGATGCTCGGAAGGTTTGATTGGAACGACGAAGAGCTGCTTTCGGCGTTATCGCTGTATTGTTTTTCTGGTCTTTCTTGCGGTGTCTCTTCTGTGGCGCTAAACGATGCGCGCTGATTTTGTTCATTCCATTCAATAAACAAGAACATGCTTAAAGCGCCAACCGCAAGCCATAAAATTGTTCTAGCTGATTCCATTGTTTTTCTTGTTTATTAAAATTATTTTTGTGTCCCTAAGGAGCTGCTCGCGGACAATGGTATCATCGTTCCTGGAATATTGATCTAGATTCTTTTTCAAAAGGAAAACAACATCTACTCTTGTTTCTTTTAGTGGCTCGACAGCGTTTCTAACCACTCTTTTTAGTCTGTTTCTTTCGCTTGCTTTCGAGATTACAGATTTGGGTATGCTTATGCCCAGCCTGCATCCGCTGCTGCTTTTGTATAAATAATATAAACGGTAGTGGTCGGCAGAAATGAGCGCTCCGCCCTTAATCACCCTATCAAAGTTGATATTGCTTGAGGTTATCAAGCCCTATACAGAAAGTTTTTTTCTGCCCTTTGCTCGACGCCTGTTTATGACAAGCCTGCCTGCTTTTGTTGACATGCGCGAACGGAAGCCGTGCGTTCGCTTTCTCTTAAGGTTGCTTGGTTGGTATGTTCTTTTCATGAGATATAAAAACTTTATTTAAAAACAATATGATAGAAATTCTAATTTGGGTTGCAAAGAGTATTTAACTAATCAAAATATGTCAACAAATAAACAACCTGTGGATAAGTTTTGAAGATAGGTATAATATTTGTCTTCTGTGTTTGGTGCCAAACACCGCTCCAACAAACCGTATTTTGAGAGAGAACATAATGGAAAAAACCGTCTGGGATCAGTGTCTAAATGAGCTAAAGACGGACCTTTCAGAGTCACAATTCAATACTTGGATAAGACCACTAATATATAGTAGGGATGAGCACTCAGACACCATCACCCTCTTTGCTCCAAACAAGTTTGTTGTTGACTGGGTTGAAAAAAACTACCTTGGGAAAATAAAATCTATTGCCCAAGAAGCTGGGGCGCAAACAACGTCTGTGGCTGTTTTGGTGGGCGAAGACCAACCGGATGCTGTCGAAAAAACCCCCTTAGCAGCCACATCAAACAAAGTCACGGGAACACCACTCAACCCCCTTTATACGTTTAAGAACTTTGTTGGCGGTAAGAGCAACCAAATAGCTCGTGCTGCGGCCCTTCAAATTTCTGAAAACCCTGGACAATCTTATAACCCTTTCTTTATCTACGGTGGGGTAGGTCTTGGTAAAACGCACTTGATGCAAAGCGTGGGGAATGAAATTAAATCACAAAACTCAAACAGGAGGGTTTCCTATGTGCATTCAGAGCGGTTTGTTGGGGAAATGGTTTCTGCAATTCAGCACAATAACCTCAATAGCTTTAAGAATGACTACAGGTCGCTTGATGTTTTGTTAATTGACGACATTCAGTTTCTGGCGGGTAAAGAAAAGTCACAAGAGGAGTTCTTCCACACTTTCAACGTGCTTATTGAAAGCGGGAGCCAAATTATCATTACTAGCGATAAATTTCCCAAAGAAATCAAGGGGTTGGAAGAAAGGCTGCGCTCTAGATTTGGATGGGGCTTGACTGTATCAATTGATCCCCCAGAAATGGAAACATCCGTTGCTATACTTTTAGTCAAGTCTGCGTTGGAGGGCTTTTCGTTGCCTGAAGACGTGGCTTTTTTCATCTGCGAACACATCAGGTCTAATGTAAGAGAGCTTGAGGGGGCGCTAAGAAAAATAATCGCAACGTCTAGGTTCACAGGGGTTGAGCCAAGTGTTGATATGGCAAGAGAATGCCTCAAAGATCTCTTGTCGCTTCAAAGCAGAACGCTGACAACCGCCTCTATTCAAAAGGTTGTGGCAGAATACTACAACATTAGGGTTGCTGATCTTCACTCCAAAAAAAGAAGCAGGTCTATTACCAGGCCAAGGCAATTAGCTATGGCAGTCACAAAAGAACTTACAACATATAGTCTTCCTGAGATTGGAGATAGTTTTGGAGGAAGAGATCACACAACAGTCATACATGCTTGTAAAAAAATCGCTGAACTAAGGACACTAGACATTACCATCAACGAAGACTATAAAAATATTTTAAGGCTGCTTTGCTTGTGAATAACCTGTTGACACATTTAATGGGCCTTTTTTGTACACAGGATACTCATAATCTTTTTTACTTTTTTAAGGGCTGTTGTTAATAATAATATAGGCTAAGTATATGATTTATCGTACAAAACCAATTATACTAACATATCAACAGGGCTAATAATAATAATATAAATAAATAATATGAAAATTATAATTAATTCAGAGGAGTTTGTAAGTCATCTAAACAATGTTGTTGGTGTTGTTGATAGGAAACAAACCATGCCAATATTGGGCCACGTTCTTATGTCTGGACAAGCCGGTGAAATTTCACTTACAGCGACAGACCTTGAGGTTCAGATTACAAGTAAATTTAAATCAAACATACCCGATGATTTTTCGATTACTCTTCCTGGCAGAAAGCTTTTTGACATATTGCGTTCTCTCGGAAATACAGAAGTTGAAATGTCTACTAGTGATGACACGGTTGTTTTAAAAACAGAAAAAAGCAAGTTTTCACTACAGCAACTACCTGCAAACGAGTTTCCATTGTTTGATAGCGCTCAAGGGGACCAATCTTTCAATATTGCACAAACAGAGCTTGCTGAGGTTTTTAACAAAACCCAGTTTGCCATGGCACAGCAAGACGTAAGGTTCTATCTTAACGGATTGTTGTTGGAAATAAGCCCAGAGAGCCTTAACGTTGTGGGCACAGACGGCCACAGACTAGCAAAAACAAGCAAAGCGCTGGAAAAGAAAAGCATTAACAAGCAAAGCTGTATTGTCCCAAGAAAGGCCATACAAGAGCTTACACGCTCACTTTCAGATCAAAAGGAATGCAAAATTTTACTCGTGGATAATCAGGCTAGTTTTTCATACTCAAGCGTTACGCTGACCACAAAACTAATAGACGGCACTTTCCCAGACTATAACAGGGTTATCCCATCCGAAACACGTACAAACATACTGCTAGACACAAAGCTTTTGAAGCCAGCGCTTCAAAGAGTCTCTATCTTGGCAAACGAAAAGTTTAGGGGGGTAAGGATAGACATTATCAACAATAAAATAACAATTTCATCAGAAAACCCCGAGCAAGAACAAGCCGTTGAAGAGCTAGACATTGATGAAACTGGAGTAAAAATCTCAATCGGCTTTAATGTCTCCTACCTAATAGACGCTGTAAATGCATGCTCTGGAGAGCTCGTCAGCATGGGGGTTAACGACGACAGCACAAGCGCTCTAATAACAGACCCAAGCGACCCCAACACAAAATATGTTGTAATGCCTATGAGGCTGTAGTTGAAGCTCCTCAGCCACAAACACACAGGCTTTAGAGGGCTTGCGGACAACCAATACACACTCAGCGACCTTAACCTGGTTGTTGGAGATAATGGCATAGGAAAAACCTCTCTTCTTGAGGCAGTCTACGTTTCTTTGCTGGGAACGCCCCTAAATTCTTTTAATAAAGCTGGAAAGGAGTTGTCCAGAGAAGCCCGCGGCGATTTTGCGGTAGAGTCAACACTCGTAAACGGCAGTGGGACAGAGCTTAAACTAGGGTTTTTATCAAAAAAAAACATCAAAAAACTCACCGCTAACGGCGAAAAAATAACGACAAGGGAGGCTTTTCTTGGAACACCCGTTTGTTTAATAGACTCCAATGTTGAAAAAATTTCATCAGAATCACCGGATTACAGAAGAAGACTCGTTGACCGCTCCGTGTTCCACGTGGAACAAAAACATGCAGAAAGCTACAAAAGACTACAGAAAGCAATAAAACAGAGAAACAGGAGCATAAAAAACGGAGAAAGCGAAAAAACAATCACGTCATGGGACGGCATTATTTCAGAGGAGGGTGAAAGGGTTACAAAACATAGAAACACCTTTACAGCAGAGCTGCAAGAAGAGCTGAAGGCATTAAACAAACAGATATCAACAAAAATAATAAAAATAGAGTTTAAGAACGGGTGGGGAGGCGAAAGGCTTTTTGATTACCTAGAAAAAAACATAAGGAGAGACATGGCAGCAAAAAGAACAATGGGCGGGCCACACAGGGGAGACCTTCTTGTAACACTAGACGGAAAACTCGCAAAAGAATATAGCTCGAAGGGCGAAGAAAAACAAATGTCGCTGGCTGTATCTTTTGCTATTTCAAGACTGATAGAAAAGAAATGTGGCGCAAGACCCATACTTCTAATAGATGAGCTAGAATCCGGGCTAGACGAGACCGCCCTATATCGGATAGCCGACCACATAAAAAACCTTAAAAATCAATCACTTATAACAACACTAAAGCACCATAAAATCAAGGATGTTTTGCGGGGAAAAACAATACACCCAAACCAGCATAATTACTGAATTTTGGTATAATAATAAGCACACCAAGCGTGTAATTTTTTATGCCTAAAACAAAGAAAAACAGCAAAAACAAGAGTTACGACTCCACAAACATTAAAGTTCTAAAAGGGCTAGATGCGGTTAGAAAAAGACCGGGGATGTATATCGGCGATACCGATGACGGAACAGGGCTGCATCATATGGTATATGAGGTAGTAGACAACTCTGTTGACGAAGCACTTGCCGGACACTGCTCAGAAATATCTGTAATAGTTCACCAAGACGACTCTATCACCGTTAAAGATAACGGGAGAGGGGTTCCTGTTGACAAACACAAAGGAGAGAATAAATCTGCTGCAGAAGTAATAATGACCGTTCTCCATGCAGGGGGGAAGTTTGATGATGATTCATACAAAGTATCTGGCGGCCTCCACGGCGTAGGGGTTTCGGTTGTAAACGCCCTTTCAGAAACCCTAAACATGCGTATTCACAAAAACGGGAATGTCTACGAACAAGACTATGTGCACGGTGTTCCAAAAAAAGCGCTTAAGAAGGGAGCAAAAACAAAAAGAACGGGAACAACAATATCATTTCAACCCAGCAAAAAAACCTTTACCAACACCTCGTTTAATTATGAAACGCTCTCAAAAAGATTAAGAGAAATGTCTTTTTTAAACCCTGGCCTTACAATCAAGCTTAACGATGAGAGGACAGACAATGAAGACTCCTATTGTTATGAGGGCGGGCTTAAGGACTTTGTCAGGCATCTTAACAAGCCACAAACAACAACGCACCAAACTATTGTACACATTAATAAGAAACCTAAAAAAGATGGAGATATCGAAGTTGAGGTTGCAATTCAGTGGAACGAGTCCTATAGAGAAAACACATTCTGCTTTGCCAACACCATAAGACAAAGAGACGGCGGAACACACCTTGCAGGATTTAGGGGAGCCTTAACCAGAACCATAAACACCTATATTGATAAAGAAATACCCAAGAATGACACATCTGTCACTGGAGACGACTGCAGAGAGGGAATGACCGCAATCATCTCGGTCAAACACCCGGATCCTAAGTTTTCATCACAAACAAAAGATAAGCTTGTTTCCTCCGAGGTCAAGGGTGTTGTTGAGTCTGCTGTAAACAAGCAACTTAAAGAGTTTTTGGAAGAAAACCCCAAAGAAGCCAAGGTCATCGTCGGTAAGATTTTAGATGCTGCCACAGCAAGAGAGGCAGCAAGAAAGGCCAGAGAAATGACCCGGAAAAAAGGCGCACTAGACATTGCTGGACTACCGGGGAAGCTTGCTGATTGCCAGGAAAAGGACCCAGCACTCAGCGAGCTTTTTATTGTAGAGGGAGACTCCGCAGGAGGCTCTGCAAAACAAGGACGAAACAGAAAAACACAAGCCATTCTCCCGCTAAAAGGAAAGATACTTAATGTGGAAAAAGCACAACGAGCAAAAATGTACTCGTCTGTTGAAATTGGAACACTCATAACCGCATTGGGTTGCGGAATACACGATGAATTTGACCTAAACAACCTTAGATACCATAAAATTATTATCATGACTGATGCAGACGTTGATGGCTCACACATCAGGACACTTCTGTTGACGTTCTTCTATAGAGAGCTCGAAGACCTTATTGATGGAGGATATCTTTATATTGCACAGCCACCGCTGTATAAACTTAAAAAAGGCAAAAAAGAAGAATACGTTTTAACCGACGAAGAACTTAACAACCTAATACTAAGCAATGCCGTTAAGGGAATAGAGGTTAGATCTAAGAGTAAGAAAAAGGGGATCGAAGGCGACGGGCTCTTAAACACCATACTGGATTACTCATACTCACTGGGCGTAATAGAGAGGATTAAAAAACAAACTGGGGAAATTGCTGCTGCAGCAATATCTCTTCACAAGCCAATTACAAAAACAGAGGCCAATAATAAAAAGAAACTTGATGCCTGGGTTAAGGGGTTGTCACGCACAGCAACAAAAATTGCAAAACAGAAGGGATACAAGGCCTCAATCAAACTGGTTTACGACGATGACGGAATAGGCCACTTAAATACAGAAGAAGAAATAGGCGGGATTACACAATTTGGCAAAATTGCAAATTCATTTCTACGATCTAGTGATTACAATGTTTTTGGGAGAGTACAGAAAGCCCAAAAAGCCTTCACTGGCAAAGTTGTTACAGACAACGCTGCAGAAGTTACAGAATATGAAAGCATTGAGCAATGCCTTAAGCATATCGTTAATTCATCTAAAAGAGGCCTGAATGTTCAGCGTTATAAGGGCCTGGGCGAGATGAACCCAGACCAACTGTGGGAAACAACCCTTGATCCAGACAATCGGTCATTGCTTCAGGTTAAGGCAAATGATGACGCAGGCCTTACATTTGAAACACTCATGGGCGACGAGGTTCCTCCAAGAAGAGAGTTTATTGAAGAAAATGCCCTTAATGCCGGTAATATTGATATTTAGTGATTAGAAACCAGCCTTGGTATACTAGAAATCACTAGTATAGACCAAGAAACTAGAGAACCACGTTATTGTCTATCCACTTTTTCCCGACAGCATTAATTTCAGCTAGTGTTAGCCCGCTGGTTTCAAAAGGCACACCAATTATAAAATCAATATTCCCGGGGTGTTTCAGCAAACCCCTTCTTTTCCATAGTTTTCCAGCATTATGGCTTACTGGCAGAACCTTGGCGCCCGTTTCTTTAGCGAGTATAGACCCGGAGAGACCATACCTTTTAGATTTGTTATACTCCATTCTTGTTCCCTCGGGAAAGATTATTATCCAATTGCCAGACTCCAGCCGTTCTCTGCCCTCATTTCTTACCCTTTCTGTTTCGCTAAAACCCCGGCCACGCTTAACCGGAATCAGTTTAAATTTTTTAAAAACACCCCTGAAAATAGGCACATACATTAGCTCATACTTTCCAACCCATGAAGAGGGGCTAAAATATCTCAGCATTATAAATATTTCATACACAGAAGAGTGCTTTACAAAAACAACACACTTTTCTTCTGGCATATTTTCAAGGCCGGAGATTGTATAAGTTAGACCACAAATTTTTTTTGAAAGATAGAGGTTTACACTCGCCCATGCTTGTGCAATTTGCCACCTATGTCTTTCACCAACAATAAACGAAGGCAGCAAAGCCATTGGAGCCAAAACTAGAAAACTTATGAACATCAAGGTGGTATAGACAATAGACCTTATATAGATCATCCTAAAACTATTTTAAAGCACTTATGTATAACTGTTGAAGCTCGGAAATCCCCACAGTCTTTTGCTCCATCGTGTCTCGGTCCCTTATGGTAACCGTCTGGTTTTCAAGGCTATCAAAGTCAACCGTGATGCAGATCGGTGTTCCCACCTCATCATGTCTTCTGTAGGCTTTGCCAATGTTTCCTGTGTTTTCTAAAAAAACCCTTCCTATGCCAAGCGACTGAAGGCCTTGCTTTATTTCCTTGGCAAGCATAACCAGCTCTTCTTTGTTTTTCTTTAAGGGGATTACGGCCGCCTTAATCGGAGACAGATGAGGCTTTAGTTTTAAAACAGTTCGCTCTTTGCCTTCCCCAACGTTTTCAACCGCAAATGCCTCATTTAAAACAGCCAACACACCCCTGTCGACACCGGCAGAAGGCTCTATAACATAGGGGACATACCATGTTTTTGCTTCAAGGTCTTGGGCCGCAAGACGCATTGTCGATTCTTCGTTTTCCGTTACTTGGGCTGACAACAAAAGGTCTTTCTGGTTTTTGGTGTGTGACCCTAAATCAAAGTCCGTTCTGTTGGCAATCCCCTCCAGTTCTTCAAGACCATGTGGAAACCGGTACATGATGTCTATTGTTTTTTTCGAATAGTGTGCGAGCTCATCTTTGGGCACGTCATATGTCTCTAGGCTTGACGACCGAATACCTTGTTTTTTCCACCACAGTAACCGCTGCTCACACCAGTAATCAAGGGCTGACTCATCCTCTCCAGGCTTTACAAAGTATTCCAACTCCATCTGTTCAAACTCACGAAGCCTAAAGATGAAGTTTCTTGGGTTAATTTCGTTTCTAAACGCCTTTCCAATTTGAGCTATTCCGAAAGGAATTTGTCTTGCGGTTGAATCTTGAACGTTCTTAAAGCTTGTAAAGATGTGTTGCGCTGTCTCTGGCCTTAGGTAGGCAAAGCCTTCCTCGCTCTCAACGGGACCAACGGGGGTTTTAAACATCAAATTAAAAGGCCTTGCCTCAGTTAGATCACCCGAACCGCAGCCGGGACATTTTTTATCTACAACCAGATCCTCTCTCCACCTCGACTTACATGTTTTGCAATCAACAAGTGGGTCAGAAAAGGTTTCTTCGTGCCCCGAATATTTAAACACCTCTTTCTTTGAAAGAATTGCTGCATCGAGACCTTCAATATCGTCTCTTTCAAAAACCATGGAGCTCCACCAGGCGTTTTTTAGGTTGTTCTTCAGTTCAACCCCTAGTGGCCCATAGTCATAAACACCCTGAAGCCCCCCATAGTTCTCGCCAGACTGAAAAACAAAACCCCTTCGTTTGCAGAGAGATACCAATTCATCCATATTTTTAGCCGCCAAGAAAATTCCCCAAGCCTTTTTCGAAAGTATATCTTTCTTTTTTCATAAAATATAAGCCTTTAAAAAGAATCATCGATTGAACGGATTTTTGATCCCTAGTATTATTAGGTATGTTGGATTATTTCAACAACGCGCAAAAATACATTTGGTTAAAAACCATTGTGAGACGCAAGTAGGCGGAGGCTGAAGAAACGGATTCGTTTATCTCATAACCATTTCTTCTACTAACAAACCAATTTAACTGCCCAATACTGAAGCGGGCGACAAAAGGAATTGAAATGACAAAAACACACCACCCATCAAAAATAACACTTTTATTTGTAACAACGCTCACGTTTTTTATTGCTTTAGCCAACATTCAATCAACAGCTTCCGAAGGAGAAGAGGGCATTGAGGCGTTTGAGGATCCTAACAATGCAGAAGCCGAAGACACAAATGAGGGGGCGACCCCTGCTGAGGCAACAACCCGCACCACTATTGTTCAGAATAGCGGACCCATGTTTGAGGAAATTATTGTCACCGCCGAAAAGAGAAGCGAGAGCCTTCAGGACCTATCACAAGCCGTTACAGTATTGAGCGGCATCGACCTAGATAACCGACAAATTTCAACATTTGTTGACCTTAGTGCAATTGCTCCAGGCGTGAACGTCGCGAAAAACGAAGGCTTTAAAACAGTAATAACAATCAGGGGCGTTGGTTATGAAACAAACCAAAACGCAATCGCAACACCATCGGTTTCTTACCACTTAGACGGCATTTACGTTGCTTCGCCCTATTCACTACAAACTGACTTTCTCGATATTGAAAGGGTTGAGGTTCTTAGGGGGCCACAAGGAACCCTCTTTGGTCAGAACTCAACAGGCGGAGCCATCAACGTTATTACACAGGCGCCGACCACCGATGAAACTTACGGGTCTGTTGACTTAACGGTTGGAAACTACGGCCTTTTGAAAACAAGGGCTTTCATCAACAAACCCCTGAGCGAAAATGTGGCAATGCGCGCATCTTTTATTTTAAACTCGAGAGAAGGATTCACTGAAAACCTAACAAATGGCCAAGACCTGGACGACGCTGACAGCGTCTCTGCCAGAGTACGACTTAGTTATGAGCCCTCAGACACCTTTCGCGCAAATTTCATGGCACAGGTTTTTGATGAAGACAGAAATGGAGCGGCACAAAAAGGCATAATAGACCCTACGCCAGACCCAAGGCAGCTTCGCCAAAACTCGCCAACAGAACACAAACTAGACGCCCAACTTTTTAGTGCAATTCTTGAGTGGGACCTTGAAAATTTCAGCATAAAGTCTTTAACCAGTTACCAGGCCGACGACATCCTTGTCAGAAGAGACAACGACAGAAACGACCTTGATTACTTACCACCATTTGCACTGTTGCCAAGCGAATATGACCCAGAAACAAACAAACAGACCACTATCACACAAGAAATAAACCTCGTTTCATCAGAGCCAGCTTTTGGAAAGCTTGACTGGGTAGCTGGATTTTTCTACCTGAACACCGAAATTGAAATCAGCATTTTAGAAAGGCTTGATTTTGGTTTTGACGGCGTTTTTGATCCGTTTACAACCGACGACGTATACAGTTATAGCGGCGATTTTGGCTTCATAACAAACTCCACACCAAAACGAGACTCAACATCCTTTTATGGCCAAGGAACCTGGAACCACAGTGAATCACTCAGAACCATCTTTGGAATGAGACACACAAAAGACGAAGTGTATAGTGCCGTAACAAACTTTTACGGCCGGTCTGGCACTGATATTCTTGAAACCGATGGGAACAAGGTAACCGGAAGACTGGTGGTCGAAAAAGACATCGACGATAACACCATGTTGTTTGGCTCGTTTACACGAGGCTATAAACCCGGAGGCTCAAACCTTACATACGGAAGAGAAGACACCGTTGCACAAATAGTGGTTTTGCCAACATTCCAAGAGGAGATTGTTGACGCATTTGAGATTGGCCTCAAAACAGACCTCGCAAACGGAAAGGTTAGGCTTAATACTGCAGCCTTTCTCTACAATTACGAAGGACTCCAATATCAAGCAACCGACCCAGAAGTATTCGAGGGCGGGGTTGGAAACATTCCTGACTCAGAGATTTATGGGGCAGAGCTGGAGCTCTCTACGTTTTTATCCGAATCAGTGGTTCTTGATGTAAGAATGTCTTGGTTGGAGACTGAAATCACAGCAAACCACCTCGCGCTAGACAATGTTGAATCTGAGGCAGCAACCAACGCACTGCTTGCCCAAGGGATAGGCCTTTTTAGTAATGATGTTCAAATTGCACGTGCTGGCAGGATTCAAAACGTGAAAGGCAATGAGCTAGCAAAAACACCAAGCTTCACAGGCAATGTTGCACTCAACTGGAGCAATGATCTTAGTTGGGGCGAGATGAAGGGCACGCTTCAATACACTTACCGAGGTGGGTTTAAGCACAGAATATTCAACAACTCTCAAACCGACGCAGTTCCAAACTATGATGTGCTTGATGTTATGCTCGGTTTCTACCCTTCAAGCGCTGAGAACCAACATTTTGAGATCATTGGCAAAAACCTATTTGATCAAGATGGAATCAACGCCCGATTTACAGATGTTTTTGGTGTCGGCGCTACTGGAGATGAGCTTATTGGGCCTAGACAAATAATGTTTAGGTTTGTTACACAGTTCTAGATGAAAACAGACCTCTGGGTTTAAAAAACCCAGAGGCACAAATATAAACACCGATGGAAAAATACTTTATCCAATCACAACAACTCTTAAAGGACTCCTTTGAGCTTGCATGGAAGGTTTATGAGAGCGGGTATAGGCCTAACTATATTGTTGGGGTCTGGAGGGGCGGCGCCCCCATTGGAATAGCTGTTCAGGAGTTTCTGGATGTGCTTGGCGTCAGGTCAGACCATATAGCAATTCGAACATCCTATTACTCAGGAATTGCCGAACGAAAAAAAAGCGTGCAGGTCTATGGGCTAAATTACATCATAAAAAAACTAGAGTCCGAGGACTCACTGCTTATAGTTGACGATGTGCACGATACAGGAGCGTCGATCGACCAAATAATCAACGACATAAAAAAAGCATGTAAAAAAAATACACCAGAGATTAGGGTTGCTACGCCTTACTTCAAGCCTTCGAATAACCAGACAAACAGAACACCCGACTTTTTTCTTCATGAAACAGAACAGTGGCTTGTATTTCCACATGAGCTCGAGGGCCTTACAGTTGATGAGATCAGCAAAAACAAACCAGAGCTGTCTGAGTTAATTGATGAGATCAAACCATACCTAAAAACCTGATAGTATTAAAAAAATGAGCAATGTTTTAATAATAGGTGGTGGCCAGGCAGGATGTATGACGGCCGTCAACCTTAGGAAACAAAGATTCGAAGGGAGCATCACTATTATCACTAAGGAAGAACACCTTCCCTACCAAAAACCACCGCTCTCAAAAGGCTTTCTTAAGGGGGCAAGCAAGATAGACAGCTTGTTTTTCAAGTCCAAAGAATACTATGAAAAAAATAAGATTGAAGTTCTAACTGAAACGCGTGCAACAAAGATAGATACCACAAAACAAGAGGTAAGCCTAGAGGTCGGGGACAGCTTGAAATACAATAAGCTCGTGCTCGCAACCGGAAGCGCACTGAATAAAATAACCTCAAAAGAGGATAAAAAAATAATTTATCTAAACACCCTTTCCAGGGCTACCGAACTCAAAAAACAACTGGAAAACAACAAAAGCGTGAGCATAATTGGCGCGGGGTATATAGGGCTTGAGGTTGCAGCAACAGCAAATATGATGGGGCTGAAAACACGTGTTTTAGAGGCCCAAGAAAGAGTTATGCAACGGTCCTCTAGCAAGCAAATTTCAAACTTCATTCAGAACTACCATGAAAAAAAGGGCGTCAAATTCAAACTAGAAACAACCGCAGAAAAAATAGAACCAACAAACCAGGGAATAAACATCCAGCTGAGCGATGGGCAAACCGATAAGCCAGATTTTGTGGTTATTGGTGTCGGCGTAAGCGCCTCATGCTCAATTGCACTTGAGGCAGGGATTGAATGCGAAAACGGCATCTTGGTCGACGAAAGCTGCCTGACCAGCAACAAAAATATTTATGCGGCAGGCGACTGCGCAAACCACTATTGTTCAAGATATGGGTTTAGACAAAGATTAGAATCGGTTCAAAATGCAACTGATCAAGCAAAGATTGTCTCCTCATCAATCATGGGTAAGCCAACCAGATACAACTCAGTCCCATGGTTTTGGTCTGACCAGTATGACCTGAAGATTCAGATCGCAGGACTTTCACAATGTTGTGATCTTATTTTGGTTAGGGGCAGACAAGACGAACACAAGTTTTCAGTATGCCACTTTAAAGACAATAAGTTGATGGCTGTGGAATGCGTCAATGACCAAAAAACATTCATGCTGGGAAAAAAACTAATCGAAGCATCGAGCGACATCACACCAAAAGCAATGGAAGACGAGCATACAAACCTAAAGGATTGGTTATAAAAAAACAAACAGCTTAAAGACGAAATACAAGACCACAAGCTACACAACAGAAAGGAGAATGAATTGAGAAGAACCATGGGCAAGATATTTTTTTTCGGCTCTTTTGTGATTTACGCCTTAGTTTTATACGTCGCCACACTAAATGAGTGGACAATTACAGAAAGGGTTGGCCTTGGGGGTGTGTTGTACGGAGCCAGTTGGGCAACATTTGCTCTTGGCGCAGCCTTGCTTGGGCCTGAATTTCTTGAGAGTCTAAAAAAAATTATTAAACTGGGGCATAAAACAAGCAACAAGGATTAATAAAATGAGAAAGGTAAATAACCAAAACATAGGCGGCGATATCGTAAAGGACAACGACACATATCAACTGCGTGATAACACCACACTCAAGAATCTGGTGCTAAGCAGCACTTTGTTGCATACAGGCAAACAAACAACAGGACACAAGCACGAAGGACAGGAAGAGGTTTATTATTTTGTTAGCGGTTATGGCGAGATGCTGATCGACGAAGAAAGGTTTGGCGTCGAGCCAGGCGATATAGTTCTCATCGAAGACGGAGAGTTCCACCGGGTTTATAATACAGGCCATGAAGACCTATACTTTGTCTGTGTTTTTGATGGAAACAGAAGCCACTAATAAGCTTATTTTTTATCAAAATGACGACAAATAGACCGCTTAAAAAAGAGGCCACCATTTGGCGGCTACAAAAACTCAGGCATTGGTAGAGACGGAGGAGAGTGGAGCAGAAACCTTTTTACGGAAGAAAAAACAGTATCCATTCCGCTGAAAGATTTCCCAATTGCAAAGCTTGGAGAGAGATAAATGAAAAACCTAAAAACAAGCCCCTTTCACACAGCCTTCATCATCAGCACCGCTTTTTTGTTCGGGTATGTTCTTCTAGCATCAACGGGCTATATGCTCTCTATTGAGCCCGGTCTTGCCATAGGTGGTATTTCAAGATGGTGCGAAAGAATAGTGGATGGAATTTTTAGAGAGCCCGCCAACGCCCTAAGCAATCTTGGCTTTATGGTTTCGGGGCTTATTATGTTCAAAGTCTTGTCCGAGGAGAGACTAAGAGAAAACCAAAAGTTTTACGGCATAAACAAAACCTCAGGAATCTTTGCGGCAGCCGTCATTTATTTGGGGCCAGGATCAATGTTGATGCATGGCACTCACACCGAATGGGGACAGTGGGCAGACAATTTGAGCATGGTGATGTTTATTGTCTTTCCCTGGATTTATAACCTTAAGTGCATGGGTGGTTGGAGCGAAAACCGCTTTGTTACGATCTATATTCTGGTGGTTGCAACATATGGCATAACACGAGGGGTGTTTGGAGACGGCCTTGGCATTGGTCTGGATCTTTTTGGTTTGTCGATCGGATTATGGGCTATATCTGAGTGTTTACATAAGTTTTGGTCACCCACCTTCAGGCTGCTCTCAGGCTTTGTGGGATTTGTTGTTGCTGCTGTTTTTGGAATTCTGTCAACAGAAATTATGCAAGAGCCAGCCACATACTGGTGGACCATTCTTTTTTGGGTGCCTGCGGTTTTCTCAAAACAAAAACCAGACACAATAAGAACATATAGTCCTTGGTTTTATTTGGGGATTGCGACTTATGTTGCTGCGTTCTCCATATGGCTCAACCAATGGTCAGAGTATTTATGTTACCCAGACTCATGGTTTCAACCACATGCCGCGTGGCATTTGTTGTCTGCGCTCTCTACATGGTTCTTTTTTGTATTTTTCAGAACCGAAAAGAGCATAAAAATGGAGTCCTAAAATGTCAAGATTGCTCATAACCCCAATATTTTTAACAGTTCTATTTTTCGTAACACCGCTCGAAGCAAAAGAGCTAGACACGCCTGCTGAATATGCAAGAAAGCAGATTAAAGACCTCCCAAAAAACGATATCTGGTGGACCAAAAACGGGGAAACCATGCTTTGGAGCTTTAAAAACCTACACACCATTTTTCCAACAGTCACCGTTCATCGTGACGGCCACGCCAAGCTTCTTGAGCGAGAAACAAACAATAATATCGGCTCTATAAAGGTTCCCACAAAAGCCGGCAGCATAGAGCTAAACTCTTTTCTAGACAGCGATGAGTCAACGGCAATATCACTCCTTGTGCTACATAAAGGGAAGGTTGTTTATGAGCGCTATCCCAGAATGCAGCCATACGAGAAGCCGGTTCACTGGTCGGTCACAAAAGTTATGGTTTCATCTTTGGTTGGCATATTAGAGACAGAGGGCAAGATAGATACAGAACAAACCATCGAGCACTATATTCCTGAATTAGCAGGCTCTGATTTTCAAGGCATAAAAATCATAAATATACTAGACATGGCAACAGGCCTTAACTGTCCAGAGGAGTATATCGACAAGTCTGCTTGTTACTATGTTTACTCAGCTGCAATTGGAGATGGATATTGGGACGAAAGCTCACCAGATAACCCATATGAGTATGTTTCTAAACTGAGAGTGGGCAGTTTCGCAGAACAGGGGACACAGTACGACTATTCAGGCATTAATACATTTGTATTAGGGTGGTTGGTTGAAAAAGTTACGGGGCTTCAGCTTCATGAGGCAGCGAGCGAAATGATATGGTCCAAAATTGGTGCCGAGGCTGATGCATCTTTTTTTGCGCCCAGGTTTGGGGTTCCGGTTATGCATGGCGGACTTCTTGCGAGACCAATAGACCTGGCTAAGTTTGGTTTGTTGTTCACGCCAAGCTATCAAATAGTCAGTGAGACACCTATTATCAGCAAAGACCACATTGAAAAACTATTAAATGAAGGCAGGCCAGAGCTATTAGGCAAATATCTTCCGCAAGGTGCAAGGCACAATACTTATCAGTGGGACATGATCTTTGAGGACGGAACGCTTTACAAAGGTGGTTGGGCGGGACAAGGAATAATTGTTAACCCGGTTCACGACTATGTATTTGTTTGGAATAGTTATTTTAAGGATAAAGACGAGAGCGAGACAAAATTAACCCCTATAATATTTCAATTAGCAAAAAGCTTAACCAGAGAAAACAAGTGATAGGCAAATACTCAATCTATGGTAACGAGCTCTCACCTTATTCTGTAAAGGTAAGATCATATTTTAGATACAAAAAAATTGAGCACGAATGGATTGAAAGAAACCTAAAAAACCAAAAAGCATTCAGCAAGTTGGCAAAAATTCAAATCATCCCATTGGTCCACTGTCCAGATGGAGAGGTGCTTCAAGATTCAACACCCATCATTCTAAAAATGGAAGAAGAATTTAAAAACAAGCCGGTTGTGCCCGAAGATCCGGCATTGGCATTTTTATCAAGACTCGTGGAAGAGTATGCAGACGAATGGGCTGTAAAGCATATGTGCCATTATCGGTGGCATTATGAAGAGAATCTGGATGCCGCCGGAAAAAGATTTGCAAAACTTTTTGTGCCAGAAATAATCCAACATGTTTTTTGGTTGCGAACGTTTGCCCTAAATAAAGCAGCCAACGCCTTTAAGGCCAGGATGTCAAAAAGGCTTTGGGTGGTTGGATCAAATGATGTAACTGGAATATCAATAGAAGAATCATTCAAAAACTTAATAGGATTTCTTGATAAGCACCTAGAGACAAGGCCATACATTTTTGGCAACAGGCCTTCTATTGCTGATTTTGCACTGTGGGGGCATATTTATAATGCCAATAATGACGTCACTGCACATCAACTTATTCAAAAGCGCGTACCAAAATTAAATGACTGGATCGAAAGGATGATAGACCCAGAAGAAATGGGCGACTTTGAAACATGGAACGATTTAAAGCCAACGCTTTTGCCCTTGATAAAGGAAGAGATTGCGGAAACTTTTTTGCCATGGGTCACGGCAAACAATGACGCAGTTAAAAACAATAAAGACGAGGTTTCAATAACCTTAAAAGGAAGACCTTTTGAGCACAAAGTAACTTCCGTGCAAAAGTTTCATGCGAAATCATTCAAACTGCTGATGGAGCACTATGCATCAGTTTCACAAGACCAAGAGCTGGAAGAGCTTCTTGTTGAAGCGGGCGTTAAGCGGTATTTGAATGCGTAAGCTTGAGGTTTATCAGTCCCTATGGGGAATGGAGCAAAGACACCCCACTAAAGAGGAGCCCTCAGATGAGCACAACTTTAAAAAAATAAAAGGCGGCGGCTTTGCTGGTGCGACGATTGATTTGGCGGCACATGAGATAGAGGGGTTCCTAAAGAAAAAACACCATTTTATTGAGAATGATTTGGGGTGCATGGTCAATGCTTTCCCTTATTCTAAAGAAGACCTTTTACCATTGTTGAAACTGGCCAAAGAGTTTGACGCATGTTTTGTAAACATTATTGGTGGCGTTATGCCGATTGACTATAGGGACGCCATCCCTTTGGTCTATGACTGGATGGAAGAGGCCGACAAAGAGGGGGTAAAGATTTTGTTTGAGACCCATAGAGACAGTTTATTGAACGATCTTTATTACACGCTTCAGTTGATCGAAGAGGTTCCTGAAATGAGGCTAACGGCAGATTTGTCGCATTTCGTGGTGGACAGAGAGATGTGGACACCGATAAATAGCCGAGATCAAGAATATATTCAAACAATACTTAATCGGTCAGACTGTTTTCAAGGAAGGGTTGCATCAAGGGGGCAGATCCAGATTCAGCTAGACTTTCCTCAGCACAAAGAGTGGGTAGAGATTTTTAAGGGATGGTGGAGGTATGGTCTTAAGCAATGGCAAAAGCGACAAACACAAGACTCGACCATGAGATTTCTCTGCGAGCTAGGCCCACCACCAAGTTATGCAATAACAGACGCAAAACAGCTAGAATTATCAGACCGATGGGAGGAGGCGCTGATAATTAAAAAATGGACAGAAGAAATTTGGCAAGAAATAGAGAATGAACATGAAGGATAGTTTTTCTTTTCCTGTGCTTGAGCATCCAGCGCCAGGTTGTGACACCAATAAAGCACTCGAGCTTGCAACCGATTGGATGGAGACCGATGAAAGCTCAAAAATTACCCCCTTGGTCAGTGAGAGGGATCAAAATTTTTTAATTTCAACAAAAGACGAGAAAACGATTCTCAAGATTTCAAACCACAAAGAAGAAAAGGGTGTTTTAGATTTTCAAAACGAAGCGCTGTTGCATCTAGAGGGGTCAACAAACCTAAACCTGCCAAAAGTTAAGAAAAGCATAAACGGAGAGCACCTTGTGCTAAAAATGGTCGGGGATGAAGAGTGCTTTGTAAGAATGGTTAGCTTTGTTGACGGTGTTCCGCTGGACGACATCGAATTCAATAACACAAACCTAAAGCCGCTCCACACATCCATGGGAGATTTTTTAGCAAAGCTTGGCAAGGGGCTCCACGGATTTTCTCACCCTCACCAAGGCCACCAACTGCTCTGGGACATTGCCCAAACCGAAAACCTTTTTTCACTATTGGACAGCATTGAGGACAAACAAAAAAGAAAAATGATCGAAGCGGCACTTGTCTATTATCAAAAAAACTCAAAAAACCTTTTGTCAAAACAAAGAAAACAAGTGATACACAACGACATGAACCCAGACAATGTTTTGGTTGCTAAAGAAGACCCCTGCACAGTAGCGGGCATGATTGATTTTGGGGACATGCTTTATGCGCCCTTAATCAACGACCTATCCATTGCTTGCGCATACGAAGCTATAAGAACAGAATCTCTTTTTGAGGGCTCAAAACACCTTTTGCTTGGGTACCACAATGAAAACAAACTTACTGAGAGCGAGATCAGGCTGCTGCCAATGCTGGCATACAACAGACTCGCCATGACCCTCATTATTTCTGAGTGGAGAGCGGCCGAACACCCCGGAAACAAAGAGTACATTCTTGGTAATATTGGCCATACTTGGATGGTTTTTGGGAACATAGTGCCCGAAGAAATAGAAACAACCGGCGAACAACTTGGCCGATTTGTGTCGGCCAACATGAAAACATGAACATATTAGAGAGAAGGAAAAAAGCCCTTGGGAATGGCCGCACATACTTTTATCAGAAACCGCTTCATATTGTAAAAGGGGAAGATGTTTGGTTGTTTGATGGCGAGGGCAAAAGATATCTTGATGTTTACAACAACGTAGCACATGTCGGCCACTCTAACCCGAAGGTAACAGAGGCGATCACAAAACAAAACAACACACTCAACACAAACACCCGATACCTACATGAAAACATCGTCAAACTAGCAGAGAGGCTTACGCTGACGACAGAAAACAAGCTAGATACCGCCTATTTTTGTTGCTCAGGAAGTGAGTCGAATGATTTGGCAGTTCAGTTGGCAAAGGCGCACACCAAGAAACAAGGCTGTATTGTTCTTTCAAACGCATACCACGGAAATACAACAGAAGTTTTCCAGTTAAGTCCGGAAGATTGCCCAGAAGACCTAAGAAAGGACTGGGTAAAAACAATTCCCGGACCAGGAAGCTATACCAAGGATGAGCAGGCTTATATTGAAGCGCTCAAAAAAGAGATCGAGAACTTTGAGAGCAGCGGAATAGGGGTTGCTTGCTTTATTGCCGATAGCATTTTTAGCAGCGATGGAATTTATGAAATCCCAAAAGGCTTCCTAAAAAACATCTACCAAGAAATAAGAAATAACGGAGGCATTGTGATTGCGGATGAAGTTCAGTCTGGCTTTGGAAGGTTGGGCGATCACATGTGGGGCTATCAAGACGATTGTGTTGCTCCCGATATCCTCACAATGGGCAAACCAATGGGCAACGGACACCCGGTGTCTGCATTGCTGACACACAGGAAGATTGTCGATTCCCTTGATGAAGCATATGATGGCAGCGCATATTTTAATACGTTTGGCGGAAACCCCGTGTCAGCAGCAGCAGCTCTTTCTGTTCTCGATATTCTTGAGGAAGACAACCTGATTGATCAAGCAAGAAGGGTTGGGCACCACCTCAAAACACAACTTGAACAAACCCTCGAAAAGACTGAAAGCATTAAGGAAATAAGGGGGAAAGGGCTTTTCTTAGGCATCGAGCTGAATGATCCAATCTTGGCCGCAAACATCATGGAAGACATGATGCAGGAAGGTGTTCTGGTCGGTAAAACCGGGCCAACAAACAGCGTAATAAAGCTGAGACCACCAATGACCTTTAACACAGAGCATGCAGAGTTATTGGTGGACAAGCTCAACCGTTGTCTTGAAAAAGCTAACTAATTTCAACCACAACGGGCGTGTGATCCGATGGTTTTTCAAGCGATCTTGGTTTTTCATCAATATAACCTTTTTTGCACGCTGATCTAAGCCCATCCGAAACAAGCAATAAATCAATTCTCAAACCAAGCCCTCTCCTATGTGCAGCAGCCCTGTAGTCCCACCAACTGTGAAAGCCAGGGGCTTTTTCGAACATACGAAAACTGTCATGAAACCCCAAAGACATGATTTCCTCAAAGCTAGAACGCTCTTGGTCACTGCATAGAATTTTACCTTCCCACTCAGCAGGGTCATGTATGTCCTCGTCACTTGGAGCAATGTTAAAATCACCAAGTACAACCATTTTTGGATATTTTTTTAAATCAGCATCCAGCATTTTTTTTAAATGATTCAACCAATCAATTTTATATGAAAACTTTTCTGTTCCAATGGCTTGTCCATTTGGAACATAGACATTAACTATTCTGATGCCCTCATTAGTGGTTGAGAGCACCCTCGTTTGAGGATCATTGAAATCAACGATGCCCTTGGTTGTGTTTGTTGATATGTTTTTTGTGATGTTTGCGACACCGTTGTATGACTTTTGTCCAAATGCCTCTACAGCATAGGACATGGACTCAAATGCCCTATAAGGAAAAAGCTCATCCACCACCTTTGTTTCTTGAAGAGCCAGCACATCGGGCTGATTTTCTTCAATCCAGGCAAGCACATGATCAATTCTTGCCCTGATACCGTTGACATTCCAGCTTGCAATTTTCATAAAAACGAATGTAAACCATTTGTTTGTGAATGTAATGAACTTTTATTAAAAAGCAGCTATATTTGTTTCACCAAAGACCCAAAATAAAAGCACCATGAAAGCAAAAATATTTGGAAAAACAGACTGCATCCACTGCGAAAAAGCCAAAATGCTGTGTTCTCAGAAGGGCATTGAGTATGATTACTTAGAGCTGGGCAAGGATTTTGAAATGCAATTTATTTTAGAAAAATTCCCCGGGGTCAGAACCTTCCCACAGATTATTGTCGACCAGAAACACATTGGCGGCTATGATGATCTTGCAGTCTTTTTGAGACAACAAACATAAGGAGAGTCGTAATGAAGGTGTTGATCACATTGGCCACCATGTCTTTTTTAACAACCCCAGCCATTGCTGGCGGACATAACAATGACCACCACGTAATGAATAAAGAAGAGTGTGTTGAGCTGAAAGAAGGTATTTTGGAGCTTTTGCAGGTGGCGGATTATTATTGGACAGAGATTGAGAAAGACCCAGAAAACAAGGAGCTTTATGAGATCGTTGCTTTTTACTCACAACAAGCAGCAAATTATTCTACCGTTTATGACGTATGGTGTGATTAATTTTCAACCTCCGACTGAAGACGACGCACCACAGCACCGGTTTCTGGGCAAACGCCCCTCCAAATAGAAAAAGACTCCGCAGCTTGTTCCACCAACATCCCCCAGCCTTGTAGAGCCGGTTTTGATCCATTTTCGTTTGACCAGGCTTGAAAAAGCGTTTGCTGCCAAGAATAATTGACATCATACGAGTCAGCACCCTTTATAGCAATGGGACTAACGGAGGGGACGGTGTTTGATAACTGAGAGGACGTTGTGTTTATGACCAAATCATAGTTTCTGTCAATGCTTTCCCCGGGAGCGCAATCAATTTGAAAGAGATGAAGGAACGCATCTCTTAGGGCCTCGGCTTTTTTTTCAGTCCGGTTGGTCAGCGTTATGTTTTTTGGTTCCATATCAATAATGGAGGGTAAAATGCTTTTGGTGGTGCCTCCAGCACCAATCAGAAGAACCGACCGACCTTCAATTTTTATATTGTTATTGTTTAAGTCTCTAATCAGACCAAGGCCATCTGTGCTTTCCCCGTAAACGCGCCCATCCTCAGAAAAAGAAAGCGTGTTAACAGCGCCACAGCTCTTTGCTTGTGCACCAAGAACATCTGAAAAATCATAGGCCAAGCCCTTGAATGGAAGCGTCACATTAACCCCCCTTCCTCCAGACCTAAAGAATTCTTCCATAACCATGGCAAAAGTACCCTCTGTTGCCTCAAGCTTTTCATAGGAGATATTGTGACCGAGCTGCTCGCCAAACAACCGATGGATTTTGGGCGATTTGCTGTGCCCAATTGGGTTTCCAATTACTGCATATTTATCCACTTAATGGTGCGCCGCTACCCTCGAATTACATCGTTGGTAAGTATATCAACAATTCTCGATGGTTTGCTGCTTGCAGCTGTTGACCCCTCAACAATAAAATCAACAATGCCTAAAAGCACCTCTTGAACCTCTTCAAATGATTTGAGCTCAGTCTCCCCATGATAATTAGCACTGGTGGAGACAATTGGCGACCCCAAAAGAGCATGAAAAAATGGAATCGGATCTTTTTGTGTGACCCTTATGGCAACAGAGGAGTGTTTGCCTGTGATCCAAGAAGGAGCGCTGCCCGTCTTTGGGGCTAAATAGGTTGTTGGAATGCTGCTTTCAGACTCTAAAACCGTTTTTTGATCATTGTCTATATCGATCCAGTCTTCAATCCCACTGATCGAGGAGCCCAACAGGATCAACCCCATTTCCTCTGGCCTTTGTTTGATTTTTAGAAGTTTGTTAACCGCGTTTTTATTATTTGGGTCGCACCCTAAGCCATAAACAGTATCGGTTGGGTATGCAATTACACCGCCCGATTTGAGAACCCCAGCTACGTTGTTGCTTTCTTTGATTTTTTCTTCCCCTTTTTCTTGGCAGGGGCCTTTTCTAAGAGGTCAAGACAGTCCTGAAGCTCCAAACTCTCTGGCTCCTTGTCTTTTGGTATTGAGGCATTCTTTTTGCCATCAGTGACATAAGCACCCCATCGCCCATCAACAATTTTAATGGAGCTATCGTCAAAAGTTTTAAGCGCACCAGAGCCCTTTGAGCTCGATATGCTTAAAAGCGCTTCTTCCAGTTCCACCGAAAACGGATCCAGGCCTTTTCGCCCCCTAAAGTTTTTGGAGCCTCGTTTGAAATAAGGACCATACGGCCCAATGGTAACAACAACCTTCTCCCCTGACTCTGGGTCAACCCCAAGCTCTTTTGGCAAACCCAGATAGTCCATAGCTCTCTCAAAAGTCATTGCCTCAACAGAGTCTGTTTTCAACATGCCCACATACCTTGGTTTATTTCCATCTTCTTTGGACCCAAGCTGAACCGTTGGGCCATACCTGGCCTCCCTGACAATGACAGGCTCATTTGTTTCTGGGTGATAGCCAAGAACATTCTCGCTTGGTTTGTTTAAGAGAATGCAAGCCTCTTCAAGATTGATCGAGAACAGAGATTGACCCTCTTTTATCGTGGCCCACTCAAGCGTCTCATCTTTTTCCATGTCGCCAACCTGTATCGCAGGACCATTTTTTGTCATCCTCGCAAACACGGGCCTGCCGGTTTCAGGGTGATTACCCAAAGGCCTTTGCGGGTTTACATCTCTTCTTGTCACGCCATCACTGACTTCATCAACGGCCTCTATCAAAGGGGACCAAAAGTCATTCAAAATGTCTTGCTTGCTTTTTTTCCCACTCGAGATCTCATCCAGATTATTTTCCATGTTGGACGTGAACTCGTCGCTTATGTACCCCCCAAAGCGCTCATTAAGAAAGTTACTGACAAGCCGACCCATGTCAGATGGCTCATATCTTTTCTGTTTTAACCAGACGTATTTTCTATCAGTAAGCTTGGAGAGAATGTCGGCATACGTTGAGGGCCTTCCAATACCCTTTTCTTCCAGCGCTTTAATCATACTGGCATCATTATATCTGGGCGGGGGGTCTGTAAAGTGTTGGGCTTTAATCAGCCCTTTGAATCCTATCGCGTCATTCTCATTGATTGGAGGCGGCTTGTTATCTGTAACCTCCTCCTGGGTTGCTTCTAGGTAACCGCTAAAAACAAGCTCTTGGTCTGAGAAGGAAAATGTTGCCAAGCTTTCATCGCCCATAGGGACAAACTCAATAGAGGTTCTTTCGAATGTTGCATCTTTCATCTGTGATGCAACCGTTCTTCGCCAGATTAGCTCATAGAGCTTGAATTCGTCTTCTTGAAGTGTTTTTTTAGCCTCGCTTGGGATCAGGCTTATGTCTACAGGCGTTATGGCGCCATGCGCCTCTTGAATATTTTTAGCTTCTTTTTTATTTTTATAGTTTCTGGGCTGAAGGTAGACCTCCCCATACATGCTGACTACCTGGGCCCTTACGGAAGGAAGCTTACCTTGATCAATCTCTATTGAGTCTGTTCTGATATAGGTGATTAGACCACCACCTTCTCGCGCATACAGTGATTGAGCAATTTGCATGGTTCTTTTTGGTGTAAACCCAAACTTATTTGAAGCCTGTTGTTGAAGCACGGATGTTCTAAAAGGCTCTCTTGGTGAGCGCTTAATGGCTTTTTTGGTGATGGATTTTGCGACAAGGCCTGCTTGGCATTGGTCCTCAAGCTCAGCGCTGAGACCCTCAACGAGCGCAGTAGAATCAAAGGTAAATTTTTTGACCGGCTCTTGTTTATAAATGGATAGCTTGGCCTCATACTCACCATCTTTTTCAAGCCTTGCTGAGACCGTCCAATATTCTTGTGGAACAAAGGCTTCAATTTCTCTCTCTCTTTCAACAATCATTCTCAGGGCAGGGCTTTGGACTCTTCCAGCAGAATGATTATTGCTTGGGAACAGTCGCCACAACAAAGGAGACAGCGAAAAACCAAAGTGTCGATCGACGGCTCTTCTTGTTTCTTGAGATTGAACAAGGTCCATGGCTATCTCGCCAGGGTTATTTACAGCCTCTTTGACAGCCTTTTCGCTTATTTCATAAAAAACAGCACGCTTGATGTCGGGCTGTTCAAATTTGGCATTTGCAATAATGTCCGCTACATGCCAAGCAATTGCTTCTCCTTCTCTATCAGGGTCAGTTGCAAGAATGACTTGCTCAGCATTTTTCGCCTTCCCTTTGATTTCTTTGACCGCAGTTTCTTTTCCGGGACTGACGACATATTTCATTGAATAACCATTGTCTGGATCTATTGCATCTTTTTTGGGGAGCTCCCTAATGTGACCGATGGTTGGCAGAACGGCATAGCCGTCGCCCAGATATTTCTGGATCGTTTTTGCCTTAGCAGGCGATTCTACAATGACTAATTTACTCATAACGAATATAAAATTTCACAACAAGGGTTAGTGAGGCAGTGATTATAAATACAAAAGAATTATTAATTCAAGATTTTTGGCGAATCAATTGATTCGTCGTTTTCATAGGCATGCAGCCTTACTTCAACCGAAGGCTCCTGAAAAAGCATTAATATGCTTAAGGCTTTTACCACCTCCAAGTCCATAGGCTCAATTCCTAGTGAGGTAAGCTTGTCGATCAACAGCTCCCGCTTTTCTGGCGAAAGAAGCCCGAACTTCTCTAAGCGGGTGATATAGCTTTGACACTCCACATCGAGCAAGCTCTTTTCATCTTGGCTAAGAATCCTTATTGACGATTTGCTTGGGCTGTGGAGCATAGGAGCTTCTGCTGAGCTTTTAAATATCTCAACCCAATCCATAGCATGATCAATCGCATCGTCCTGAAAGCCAGCACCTATGAGGTGATCGCGTATCTCAAATGGACTGTCCGACTCTCTTATGGGGTCTTCAGAGTAGTATTCGAATAGATACAGAAGGATATCGAGAAAATCTTCTTTTATGCTTTGGTTCATTGAAAGAAAACAGTTAAGTTACTCCGAGCATGAATCAAAAGGAACAGCAGGTCAACGTATTTTTAATTAAATTTTCTGAACCGGCAAAAAAGCTATTTTTGGAAAAAAACAACAACATCATGATAAGATAACCCTCCCTTATTTAAGTGTGCTTGGACGTGTTTGAAAGCTTAGAAATTTTACAATTTCCAGATGAAAGGTTGAGACGCATATCACAACCCATTGAAGGTTTTAATCAAGAATTGAAAGCGCTGGCAGACAAAATGTTAGAAATCATGTATCAGTCAAGCGGGATCGGACTAGCCGCCCCTCAGGTTAACCAAACAGTTCGGCTGATCGTTGTGGATGTTACAGAGGAAAAAAGCAACCCACATATTTTTGTAAACCCAAAAATAAAACATCCTTCAGGCTCAGTTGAAAGCAGCGAGGGCTGCCTTTCTGTTCCTGAGATTAGAACCACAATTAAGCGATATCAAAACATCACGCTACAATACCAAGACCTAAATGGCGACAAACACGAAGAGGCGCTCAGCGACCTGATGTCTATATGTGTTCAGCATGAAATTGACCACCTTGATGGCAAGCTTTTTATTGACTATGTATCAGACATCAAACTTCAAAGGCTCAGAAAAAAAATTGCCAAAAATAAAAAAACCCAACCGCCGACAGAGGGAACAAGAGTGAGGGTTGTCTAATGGCAAGCAATAAAGGCCTGAATAGCACCCTTGTTTATGCGGGTTCGGACAGCTTTTCGGTTCCCTCGCTGCGAAGGCTAACAGAGCTCAAATATAAAAAAATAATAGTGTTAACGAAACCGCCGAAGAAACAAGGCCGAGGCATGAAGCTAAGAAATAACCCTTTGGCTCAATTTTCATCAGAGCACAATATTGAAACGCTTATGCCTGAAAACCCAAACGATAAAAGCTTCTTAAAGAGTTTGGTTGACAGGTCTCCCGAAGCGCTTATTACATCTGCTTATGGCAAGAGATTGTCCAAGGATCTTCTGGAATGTTTTTGTTTGGGCAGCATCAATGTTCACCCATCGTTGCTTCCTAGGTGGAGGGGCCCGTCCCCAATAGAGACAGCTATCCTTGAGGGCGATAGTATGACCGGAGTCACTTTAATGCAAATGACAGACGAGCTTGATGCCGGCCCAATATACACTCAAGAAACAATACCCCTTAAAAATGAAAATACAAAAACACTCTCTAAAAAGCTTTCATTGCTGGCAGCAGACATGCTTGAAGAGTTCCTCCCTGTTTTTTTTGAAGGCGCCTCAAAACCTCAGGAGCAGAACGAAAGCCTTGTAACACAGAGTAAGATTATAAAAAAAGAGCACGCCCGTGTTGACTGGAACGAGTCGTCTGAAACCATAGACAAAAAAATTAAGGCTTACTACCCATGGCCAGTGGCCCACACTTATTTGGGCGAAAAATATATCAGAATATGGGACTCTGAAGTCTTGTTAGGGAATGGAGAGGGTAACAGGCCTGGAAGGGTGGTGTCTGTCTGCAAAGAGGGGGTTATCGTTAAATGCAAAGAGGGCAAGATCGCACTCAAAGGGATTCAACCAGAGGGAAAAAAAGAAATGCTCGCAACAGACTTTGCAAGAGGAAACAAACTAGAGGGCAGGCTCTTTTCATGAGTAAAAAACTGCAATATTCAGCCACAATTGTTTTAATTCTGCTTCTTTCAGGCACGCAAGGCTTTGCAAAAGGAGGGGGTGGAAAGTCTTATGTCAGAGACGGTGTTTATTACAGTGATATCCAACTCCCTTTTAGGCTCGAGCAACAACAAATTGAGGCGCTGGACTCTGGTGTGACACTAAGCTTTCAATTGGATTTTTCAATTGTTGATGTAAGGAGCTGGAGGATAGACCGCGACATAGGAACGCTGAGCCAAGCCTATTCAATCAGACTAAACGCATTCACGGGCAGATACTCGATAACAAACCTAAACATCGGGACAAAGTTTGCCCTTTCCTCAACCCAAGAAGTAGAGAGCTTTCTTTCAGAAATCAAAAACATACCCTTGGTTGACGACTCAATTTTAGACATTGAACGGAACTACAGCGTAATAATGCAAGCAAGCATAACCGCAGAAGGCATATCGCAATGGATTAAAACCCTATCCTTTTGGAGACAAAACCTAGATACAGAATTTGAGACAATAGAATGGATGCTTTTGGATTAAAGGCTTTAAATATAAGGAGATTGGTTTCCGCGCTCATTTTCTTAAGTGTTGTATCCTTGGCCGCACTTTTGTTTTCAGACGATGACCCAAGCGAGCTTAACAGAATCCAAGTTTCGTTGCTCGCCATTAACCTGGCTTCATTCTTAGTCTTGTTGCCAATCGTTGCGTTGAGCGTAAAAAAACTATTTTTTGATTACAAACAAAAAAAACTAGGCGCAAAATTGAGATTTAGGCTGGCCTTGGCTTTTTCAGGCTTAGCGCTTATTCCGGCGATTGTTGTATTCTTTTTTGCAATCAATTTCATGAATAAAGGCATCAGCGTTTGGTCAGATGCGGATGTCGAGAAAGGCTTAAGCGATGCTTTAATGCTAGGAAGGTCTGCTTTGGACGAGAGAATCCAAGACGGCTTGTTTGCTACATCAAACATATCCATCCAACTCAAAGGAATGGAGAACATAGCCCAGACACTTGAAAAACAGAGAAAAGAAAATAATGCACTCCAACTCTCTTTAATTGACTCGGACCTACGACTTTTAGCCAATAGTTCGTCACAGCTCGATCGGTCATCGAGCAGGATTCCAACAAGCTTTGAAATAAACCAAGTTGCGCTTAAACAATCCTGGACCAGCTTAGATTCAACCGCAGACGATCAGTACCTAATTAGGGTCTTGGTCCCCGCAGTCAACTTCTCATTGAACGAAAAACCGATTTATTTGCAAGCCCTTTACAGCGTTGATCCGAAACTAAGCATGATGGCCTATTCTGTTGAGGAAACCTATGCCAGATATGGAATGCTAAGCTTCATGAAAACGCCAATACAATATAGCTATGCGCTGACTTTGGGCATCGTCGTGCTGTTGGCTCTTTTGTTGGCAATCTATGGTTCCTTTGAGTTTGCAGACAGGCTGGTGAAGCCAATTGAGGCTCTAGAGAAACAGACGGACAAAAAAAGCAGCCCAGAAAAGAAGCTCTCCTCAACCAGCGACGGCGAAGATGAAATCAGCATTCTTGTTAACTCTTTTATGGCAGCCCAAAAGGAAGCTGCTTGGAGCGATGTTGCCAAACGGATGGCGCATGAGATCAACAACCCGCTGACACCTATTCAGCTGTCGGCCGAGAGAATCCAAAAAAGGTTTAGCGCCTCAGCCGAGGAAAAGGAGTTTATTGACTCATCAACCAGAACAATCATAAACCAAGTGGATGTGCTCCGAGACCTTGTTAGCGCCTTTAGTAATTTTGCAGAACGCGAAAAACTCAACTTTAAAAAAACAGACATAAACAACCTGATTGACGAAACCATACAGCTCTTTTCTATACAACATAAGAATATTTCTTTTGGCTTAAACAGAGGCGGCTTAGATTTGATTGAGGTGGATTCAAACAAGATTCAACAAGTGTTAAACAACCTGCTGCTAAATTCAATCGATGCTTGTCAAGACACAAAAAATCCAAAAATTACTATTGAAACAGAACCAAAGAAAGCCGATTCTGCAACCTTCTGTGAGGTGACATTGAGCGATAACGGACAAGGTTTTGGCGAGGATACTATTGGCAATGCTTTTGAGCCTTACCAAACATCAAAAGAGGGTGGAAAAGGCCTTGGGTTAGCCATTGTAAAAAGCATCATTGATGAACACAAAGGAGAAATAAGTATAGAAAACAGCAATCGGGGCGCAAGCATAAAAATCATTTTGCCAATAAAACAAAATAAATCGAAGGAAGGCACTTAGTGAAACAAACAAAACAGCACATACTCATCGTTGATGATGAGCTCGAAATACGAAAAATTATCCAAGAGATTCTAAGCGACGAAGGGTACTCAACTGCAACCGCTTCGTCTGCTGAGGATGCAAGAAACCAGGTAAGGAGCAGAAAACCCGACCTTGTTTTCCTCGATATTTGGATGCCAGGAGAGGATGGCATAAGTTTGCTGAAGGATTGGAAAGATCAACCAGAAACAGATTTTTCTGTCGTCATGATATCGGGGCACGCAACGATTGAGACAGCGATTGAGGCCACCAAACTTGGCGCAAAAGATTTTATTGAAAAGCCCGTCTCAATAGAAAAGCTGCTCGCAGCAGCAGAAGGGGCGCTGCCCCAAAAGATAAAAGGAGAGGATGTTTTTTCTCATTTGATTCAAAACACACAACCATTTAGCAAGAGACTAGAGGGCCTTGAACAAGAGATGATAAAAAACAAGATATTTGTGATGCAGTCTGAAGAGGGCCAAGAAAAAGTGGCTTGGGCCAGAGCTCTTCATTTAAAACACTATAGCGAAGTGGGTGAGTTTAAGCAGCTTCAAATCAAACAAAAAGAAACCTCTATAGAGCAGGAACGAAAGGATGTGTTTGAAACACTAGAGGATCAAAAAAATGCGACGATCTTTATCGAGAACATAAAAAACCTTTTCGAAGAGAACAAAGCACCTGTTTCAAAAAAATTAATTGCGTGCACACACAATCGGCCGATAAAGATATTTGTTAGCGCTACTGATACCAATGAAATCAGTTTTTTGGAGGAGAAAAACATTGCTGTGCTAGATATTTCACCCTTGCGAAACACGCTCAAAGAGGTGCCACAAATACTAGATACAACAATCAAGTTTTTCGTCGAAAGAGATGGACACGACTATAGAAGGGTTAGTCTGGCATCTCAAAATATGCTCTCAAAATACCAATGGCCAGGAAACCTTCGGCAGCTTGTAGATCTAGCCCAGGCACTCCTTTCAAGAAAAGACAAAGAAATAGTAAACGTGGACGAGATTCAAGAAATCATAACTCTACAAGGACCAAGCGGAAACATACTTATAGAAAACAACCTCCTCTCCTTGAGCATGAAGGAGGCTAAAAAGCTTTTCGAAAGAGCCTATCTTACTAGGCAGTTAGAGCTTGTCGGCGGAAAGATAAGCGAACTGTCTAGAAGGGTGGATATGGAGCGTACAAACCTATATAGAAAATTACAGTCGCTAGACATTGAGTATAAAAAGAAGAAAAAGCCTACATCTTAACAGGGGATGAAACCCCTAAAATTTCAAGACCATCCTCAATTATTGTCGAAACACAGAGCAGCAGAAGCAGGCGAGCATTTCTGGTCTCTTCGTCATCCGAGACAAATTTGGTAGACCCATAATAGGAGTGAAAAAGCTGCGCCAACGATTTCAGGTAATTTGCAATTTTGTTAACAGACCGAGAGTCAGCGCTTTTTAGAATGGTTTCCGGATATTTGCCCAAAAATGAAACAATGTCTTCCTCAATAGGCAAACCAAGCTTCCCAAGGTTTAATTTTTCTGAGCCCTCATCAAAAACATAGCCCCTCTTTTTTATTTCCTTAAACACACTTTTAATTCGAGCGTTTGCATACTGAATATAGTAGACGGGGTTATTATTGTTTTGTTTTGTTGCAAGCTCCAAGTCAAAATCTAGATGTTGGTCATGGGACCTGCTGACATAAAAAAATCTTGCTGCATCGACACCAACCTCTGAATACAAGTCTCTCATAGGCACAAAGTTTCCTGATCGTGTGGACATTTGAAGCTTTTTCTTGCCTCTATAAAGGGTTACAAACTGCATTAGTATTACTTCGAGATCAGAAGGGTTGTTTCCTGTTGAGGCAAGCCCGGCCTCAAGCCTAGAAACGTAACCATGGTGGTCTGACCCCAAAACATTAATCAAAAGATCAAAGCCCCGAAGTTTTTTATGCTGATGATAAGCAATATCGGATGCAAAGTAGGTAGATCTTCCATCTTCTCTAATCACCACGCGATCTTTATCATCGCCGTGTTTTGTTGATTCAAGCCAAAGCGCACCATCTTTTTCATACGCATTACCTGTTTTCTTTATGGCTCCACAGGCGTCTTCAATTCTCCCCTCGGAAAAGAGAGATTTTTCTGAATAGAAGTTGTCTTGAGCGACCCCAAAGTCTGCCAGATCGCTTTGAAGTAATTCCGTCATCTGTAAAACGGCTTTATCTGATATGGCCGCAAAAAGATCAGGCCCGACCACTGTCTTCATTTCAAGTATCAGAGCGTCAACAAGCTCATCCGTCGTCCCGCTTAGCTTAGGAAGCGAAAGTTTCTCGTTGATTTCAAGACCCTGATCACGGAGTTTCTCGGCAATATCTTTGATGTATGAGCCTTTATAAAGGCCGTCTACCTTTTTTAAGGCCGCCCCTTCTGTGATCAATACCTCAAACAGAACACTCGCACAAAGAATATCAATCTGTCTCCCGGCATCGTTCAAGTAATACTCAGTAAAGACCTCGTGACCCGCTTTTTTGAGAAGCCTTGCCAATGAATCACCATACGCAGCATGACGGCCATGCCCAACATGCAGGGGCCCTGTCGGGTTTGCAGAAATAAATTCCAAAAGGATTTTCTTTCTCTGTTTGACGCATAATGACCCAAACCCTCTGCCTTGGTTGGCGATGACCCGAAGAACCCCATGCTTTTTTTCTGCAGAAAGATAGAAGTTTATAAAGCCCGGTCTTACAAACTCTACTCGATCAAGCTCTTCGGAAGTCTCAATTGAGCCGCTGATTTCTTCAGCAACTTTCAACGGAGATCGTTTAACCCTTCCTGCCAGTTTTAGTGCGATGTTGCTGGAAAAATCCCCATGCTCATTATTGCTGTTCCTAGAAAGCTCGAGACCGATCTCGTTAACCTCTTTCTCATTTATGCTTTGGCTTTTCGACAAGGCACCCACAAGCAGGTTTTTTATTTTTTCTTCGATTGTCATGAGTGATCTGTAGGGTCTACATCAATTGACCATTTGAGCTTTGTCCCAAGTTTTTTTTCATCAACAAAGCTTAACAAGCGCCCACCCGTGATGTGTAGTTTTTTTCTACTCTTGCTTGTAAGCATAAGCTGCCCTCTTTTTCTTCCTCGAATTTTTCCAATTGGAGAAGGAATTGGGCCAAGCACCCTCAGCGAGCTTAACCCCTCAGAGTTTTTTATAAACGCAGCCACAGCATCTAAAAAGTCAAATACCCTGTTCTCATTGGGCGACTCTGCTCTTACCAAAACAGAATATGTATACGGAGGCCACCCCAAACGCTTTCTGTCACCTTTGTTTTCCTCGTAGAACTCCCTATAGCTTTTATTTAAAAGAGATTTCAGGGCTTCGTTATTCGGGTTATGGGTTTGAAGCAAAACCAAACTTTTTTTGTCTCTTCTTCCACACCTTCCTGAGGCTTGGTAGTACTGCTGAGCAAAGCGCTCTCCACTTCGGTAACCACTTCCGAAAAGACCCTGGTCAACATTAATAAAAGCCACAAGCGATAGGTTTGGAAAGTCATGGCCTTTGGTGAGCATTTGCGTCCCCACGAGAATCTTTGCGGCACCTGATTTGGCGTGTTCGAACACCTCTTCCCTTTTTTTATTACTCCTTGTTGAGTCACGATCAATTCTGATAATCAACTCTTCCGGAAATCTCTGTTCGAGCTCCTCTTCGATTTTCTCAGTACCATGACCAATGGTTATTTTCTTTCCCATGCAGGCCGAGCAATTTTTTTCTGCTGTTTTTCGGTAGGAACAATGGTGGCACTTTAATTTTTCCGAGCCTTTGTATGAGACGAGGTTGCTTTCGCATCTTGGGCATTCATCTATTTTTCCGCAAACCTCACACATTGTCACAGGCGAGTACCCCCTTCGGTTTATAAACAAAAGGGACTGCTCGTTTCTCTCCAAGGAATTAGAAATGGCGCTGATCAAAGGGCTACTCAGGCCTTTGTTGGATGGGTTGATATTTAGATTGATAAGTTTTTTTTCGGGTGGCTTCGCAGAAAAAACCTTTTTGTTCAGTTGTACCTCGCTGTATTTCCCCCGCTCTGAATTCAATAAGCTTTCATAAGAGGGAGTCGCCGACCCGAGAATAAGGCCACAACCGACCTGTTTTGCTCTTATAACAGCAAGGTCTCTAGCAGAGTACAGCAGCCCAGACTGTTGTTTGTATGATTCATCATGTTCTTCATCAACCACAATCAGGCCAAGAGAGCGAAAGGGGACAAATATAGAAGAGCGTGTACCAAGAATAATTGAAACCTCGTTTTCTTTTGCAGCAAGCCACACCTTTGCCCTAGATTTTTCTGTAGTGGACGAGTGTATTATGCCAACAGAACCCCCAAACCTTGAAGTTATTGCTTCAGACAACTGCGGGGTTAGCCCGATCTCAGGAACCAGAAAAAGAACCTGTTGCCCTCTCTTAAGAGCGCCCTCCATTAGTTGAAGATATAGTTCTGTTTTTCCGCTACCAGTAACTCCGTTAAGAAGAATGGGCACGGGATTTTTGAGCAACTTGACGCATTTGTCAAAAGCCTTTTTTTGATGATTGGTCAGCTTTTTTTTGCCAGAGGATTTTTTAAACAACATGCTTTCAAGCTCTGGAGTTTTTCCTGACCGAAGGTATTTTGGAATTGCTGCGGCATAAGCTTTTCCAATGGGGTAGTGGTAGTAGTTCTTACACCATGAAATCAGATCGCTGGTGTTTTTATCAACCAGAGGGGATTGATCGATTATTGATTTACAGAGCTTAATTTTTTTCTTGGGAAGCGTGGTTTCATGAGAAATGGCATGAATAAACCCAACCACCTCCCTTCTTCCAAAAGGAACCAAGACTCTTTGGCCAATTTCAGGCTTATGATCCAGGTCTTTGGGAGGGTAATAATCAAAAAATTGTGACACCGGGGTGTCAACAACAACATTTAAAATTTGGGGCTTCAATAGCCCAAGGATTTTATACAAGCGCTGACCCGATCCAGACCCTCCGCTAGATAGTCCTGGTTTGCACCGATTCCAAACCTAAGATATCCATCCATCCCGTAGCAATCACCAGGGACAATCAACACACTTTGTTCAACCCGTAGTTTATGAACAAGCTCAGTGCTATTGATGTTCATGTTGTAGCCCACAAATGCCATCCCACCAGCCCTTGGCGGAACAAAGGTGAATAATTCGCCATGACTATTAACCCAATCTTGGAACAACACTAAGTTTTCTCTGAGCATCTTGCTTGACCGCCCCAAAATTTTCTTTCTTGTTGGCAGGGTCATAATTTTGGTTCCGATTTCTTGTGAAATCACAGAAGCGCAGAGGGTTGTATAGTCTTTTCTGGTCCAGACGCTTTGAATAACCTTTGGCGAGGCAACAAGCCATCCAATTCTTAACCCTGGATGAGCAAATGACTTTGATAAACCACAAGAAATAAGGGACCTATCGTAAAAGTGAACAAAACTTTTTGTTTCATTGCCGTCAAGTTCTGAGCCCCTATAAACCTCGTCAGAGTGGATATATGCCCCGTGTTTGTCCGCTATTGCAGCAATTGATTTCATTTCCTCATCGGTCATTACTGCACCGGTTGGATTGCTTGGGTTGCAGATAGAAAGCAACTTTGTTTTCTTGTTGACCACCGATGCAAGCTCATCAAGATCCAAATGCCAACCCAGGGATTCTTTGAGACGAATGGTCTTTACGGACGCCCCTAGGTTTTTTGCCAGTCCAGGCACTTGCATGTAATTTGGCAGAACCATAACAACCTCATCACCAGGCTCAACCAAAGTCCAACCGATCAAAAAATTGGCTTCAGCAGAGCCGTTCGTTACAAGAACATTGTCCGCATTAATTTTTTCCGGATACCACGATGCAATAGCAGAGAGGAGCTTAGGATCCCCAGTCGTATAGCCATAATATATTTCCATGTTGAGGATTTCTTTTATCTCCTCAGCGGACATCAAGTCGTTCATCGATAATGGATGGTTTCCGCTATCGCTCAGGTTGTACTTCACTTCATTTTCGTAAAGCGATTGAAGGCGTTCCATTTCAAATTCTACAAACATGATGGTGAGAATAGCACAACTGTTGTGATAGGAATACGAGGCGTAAAGTTATTTTTCTTAGAGCTCTTTGATAGAGTTCACGAGGTCCGTAGCAACGGCTTGTCCATCTCCATAAAGCATCCTTGTGTTATCAAGGAAAAACAAAACATTTTCAATGCCAGAGAACCCAGTCCCTTGACCTCTTTTGACCACAATTACATTGGACGCATAGTCGGCATTAAGTATTGGCATACCATAGATTTCACTCGACGGATCTGTTCTTGCGATTGGATTCACAACATCATTTGCACCAATAACCAGCGCCACATCACAACTCTTAAACTCTTGGTTTATCTCGTCTTCATCAAATATCAGCTCATAAGGCACACCAGCCTCTGCCAGTAGAACATTCATGTGCCCAGGCATTCTTCCTGCTACTGGATGAATGGCAAACTTTACATCAACACCTTTCCCTATAAGAAGTTGGCTGAGCTCCCAAACTTTCTGCTGAGCCTGGGCAACAGCCATACCATACCCAGGGATGATAATAACTTTTTGTGCAAACGCCATCATAATCCCAGCATCCCCTGCCTCAATGGGCTTCATTTCTCCCTCAGCCTCGCCTCCGCTTACTTGTGCGGTTTCACCAAATGGAAAAAGCACACTGATGAGTGTTTTGTTCATTGCTTTTGCCATCAACTGTGTAAGCAATGTTCCCGCAGCACCAACCACCGTGCCCGCAATGATCATCGAGTAGTTTTGCAAAACATATCCCTCAAACCCGACGGCTAAACCGGTGAGCGCATTATAGAGCGAGATAATAACCGCCATATCCCCTCCTCCGATTGGCATTGTCATCGCGATACCCAGTATTAGGGCAATGACAAAAACCATAATTACCAAGGTTGCATTGGCGTCGAAACCTGCAACTACGAGAGCAGAAAGCACCACGGACCCGAGCAAAAGCACTAGGTTAATTTGGTGCTGTCCTTTGAACCTAAAGGTGCCTTTGATCATTCCCTGAAGTTTTCCAAATGCGATTAGGCTCCCGGTGAAAGAAATTGAACCAATAATGCCCCCAATTAAAGCAAGAGTGGCAACACTGATCGACAAGTGGTGATCTTTAAATAATTCAACGGCCGCAATGGCAGCCGCCGCTCCTCCTCCCATGCCATTGTACAATGCAATCATTTCTGGCATTTCCGTCATCCCGACCTTTTTTGCCGTATATCCTGCTATGACTGTGCCCAGGAGAATGGCGACAGCAATTAGGACAAAGTTTTCAACACCGGGGTAAAAGAACGTGGCAATGGTGGCCATGAGCATTCCAATCCCAGCCCAAATGATCCCAGTCCTTGCGGTTGTCGGCGAGCTCATTCTCTTTAGGCCGACAATAAAGAGGACTGCAGCAACCACATATATGCTTTGTATTATGGTTTCTACGCTACTCATTTTCTTTTTTAGACTTAAACATTTCCAGCATTCTTTCAGTTACAACATAACCACCAACAGCATTGCCAGAGGCGAGAAAAACGCCAAAAAACCCAATTGTCTTTTCTAAATTTGTTTCAGCCATTCCCAGAGCAATAATGGCCCCGACAAGCACAACGCCGTGAATAAAGTTTGACCCCGACATAAGCGGCGTGTGTAAAATTGCCGGCACCTTTGAGATTACCTCAAGACCTGTAAATGCGGCCAACATAAAGATATAAATTGCAATAAACGTTTCCATATCAATCAACCCTCTTGGCTAAAGGTTGCCTCCCCATTTCGAGTTATGTTCGCGCCCTTAAATATTTCATCATCCCAGTTTATGTTAAGCCCCTCGTCAGAGATGGCAGGAGAAAGAAAGTTTAAAAGATTTCTTGAGTAAAGTTCACTTGCATGCCTTGGCATGGTTGACGGTAAATTTGTAGGCCCTAAGATTATTACCCCTCCATGATCCACAACATCGTCTGGCTTGGTGAGTTCACAATTGCCTCCAGAGACTGCCCCAAGGTCGATAATTATTGAGCCGGGAACCATTGATTCAACCGTTTTTTTGTCTATGAGTTTTGGCGCAGGTTTGCCAGGAACCGCTGCCGTTGTAATGACAACATCCGATTGCCCCATGGTTTTAGAGAGCACCTCTTTTTGGGTTTTAAGCTCTTCAACAGACAACTCTCTAGCATAACCACCTTCTCCCTCTGCGGTTATTCCTGTATCTAGAAACTGAGCCCCCAGGGATTCAATTTGTTCTTTTGTGCTGCCTCTAACATCAAATGCAATAACCCTAGAGCCAAGCCTTTTTGCGGTTGCAATGGCTTGTAGTCCCGCCACACCGGCACCAATTATCAATGTTTGTGCAGGACGAACAGTCCCGGCAGCCGTGGTGAGCATGGGGAAGAATTTATTGGCATGGTTTGCTGCTAAAATGACTGCCTTATATCCCGCTATCGATGCTTGAGATGACAGTGCATCCATGGATTGAGCACGTGAGATCCTTGGAATTAGCTCAACTGAAAATGCATCAATGCCCGAGGAAGCCATTGTTCTTATGAGTGCATGATTTTCAAAAGGATTCATATAGGAGATTGCTAGTGCGCCTTTTTTCATAAGAGCAACCTCATCAGGGGTCGGTGGATTGACCTTGAAGAGCACATCGGCATCGCTCAATGCATCAGAAGAGGAATCGACAAAAACACAGGCATCTTTAGGATAGTCTGAGTCTAAAAACCCCGAGGCTTCACCCGATTTCTTTTCTATTGAAAAAACGACATTTTTTGAGGCAAGTTTTTGTGCAATTTCAGGAACAACGGCCACACGTGTTTCATGGTTTTTGGACTCGTTTACGACTGCAATTTTTATAGCCACGCGCTTATTCTTTGATAGTTATATCCAGTTGGTGCAAGAGACTACCATGCCTGTGAAAAAATCCAAACAAAAAAGCTCAGATTTTTATTATTTTTGTCATGAAAAGTCTTTATAGTATTTTTAATGGAATACTTAATGAATTTCCCCTACAGAAGCTTGAGAATCGACTCAACCGGACTTCCGCTTGAGTGGATTGACTTTAGGGAGGCAGCTAAACTCTACTCTGTTGGAGACGTGGTTTATACCTTGGGGGATCACCTCTATACAATCAGAGGAGGGATTAATGCTCAGTCAGGCTTAAGGAGCGAGATAAGCATTAACTCAATTATTGCCACCAGGGGTCGGTCTAAGCATTTTCAACAAAAGCTTGCAGACTTCACGCCACCTCTAAACAACCAAACCCTTTTTAAAAGAGACAATCATTTGTGTCTATACTGCGGGTCCCAACACAGCAAGAGAGAGTTGACCAGAGACCACGTGACGCCCATAAGCAAAAACGGTCAAGATGTATGGCAAAACGTGGTCAGCGCTTGCAAGCGCTGCAATAACCTCAAAGGCGGAAAAACCCCTGAAGAAGCAAGCATGGGGCTTTTGGCAATCCCTTTTGCACCATCTTATGCCGAGTATATTTTGCTTCAGGGCAGAAACATTTTGGCTGATCAAATGAAGTTCTTGTTAAGTCATATTCCAAAATCCAGCCCCATCATTGAGCGCATACAGTCCATAAATACATCTCCGCCGGTATTTAAAAACTAATTTTCAAGGAGCAGACATGACCGATGAGCTAATAGAGTCAATATTGAATGAGTCAAGAAGTTTCCCCCCTCCAAAAGAGTTTGCCGACCAAGCCAATATTGATGAGAAAAAAGCCGAAAAACTAAAACAACTAGCTGCAGATGACCACATAGAATATTGGGCAAAACTAGCAAATGATCAACTCCATTGGTCTCGTCCATTCAGCAATACGCTAGATGAATCAAATGCACCTAACTATGAATGGTTCAACGATGGGGAGATCAACGCATCATATAATTCATTGGATATAAACGTCAGTAAGACCCCCGATAAAACGGCAATCATTTTTGAAAAAGAAAATGGAGAATCTGAGCGCATCACCTATGAAGAGCTGCTTTTAAGAACATCTCAATTTGCAAATGGGCTCAAAAAGATTGGTGTTGAGCCTATGGACAGGGTTGTGATTTATATGCCGATGTGTCCCGAAGCCGTGATTGCGATGCAGGCGTGTGCAAGAATCGGAGCAATACACTCCGTTGTTTTTGGCGGGTTTTCTTCAAATGCTCTCAAAGACAGGATTGAGGATGCGCAATCAAAGGTTGTGATTACTGCTGATGGCGCCTATAGGGGCGGCAGCATTATCCCATTAAAACAAGCAACGGATGAGGCGGTCTCAAAGTCTTCATATGAGGTAAATAATGTGGTGGTCTTTAAAAGAACGGGAGTGAAGGTCGGGTTCAACAAAGGGAGAGATGTTTGGTGGGAAGACCTTGTGTCGGATTGCGATCCTGTTTGTGATCCCAGCCCATTAAATGCTGAGCACCCACTTTTTATCCTTTATACGTCTGGCTCCACTGGAAAGCCAAAGGGTATTCAGCACTCAACAGCGGGGTATATTTTGCATGCAAAAACAACGTTTTCGTGGATATTTGATATCAAAAATGACGACATTTTTTGGTGTACTGCGGATGTGGGGTGGATTACAGGACACACTTATGTTGCCTATGGACCATTGCTTGCAGGAGCAACAATTTTAATTTATGAGGGCGCCCCAACCTTCCCTGATGTGGGAAGGTTCTGGAACATTTGTGAAAAACATGCTGTGACCATCTTTTACACCGCCCCCACTGCAATCAGGGCCTTAATGAAACACGGCGATGAAATACCTGCAAACTATGATCTATCAAAGCTCCGTTTACTAGGAACGGTGGGCGAGCCCATAAATCCTGAAGCTTGGATGTGGTACCACAAGGTAATCGGAGAGGAGCGCTGCCCCATTGTTGATACTTGGTGGCAGACCGAGACTGGTGGCGCAATGATCAGTCCGCTTCCAGGCATCACAAGTACGAAGCCGGGATCATGCACGACCCCCATGCCCGGAGTTGACATTGGTATTGTGAATGAATCTGGAGATCCGGTTGATGAAGCAAATCAGGGCGGCTATCTCGTCATCAAAAAACCTTGGCCATCAATGTTAAGAACCATATGGGGCGATAACCAAAGGTACATTGACACTTACTGGGAAAAATTTGACGGCAAATACTATGTTGCTGGAGACAGCGCCTACAAGGATGAGGATGGGTGCCACTGGATTATGGGTAGAATAGATGATGTTTTGAATGTTTCAGGCCATCGGTTGGGCACAATGGAGGTTGAGTCTGCGCTTGTTGCGAATGAAAAGGTTGTAGAGGCTGCTGTCGTTGGAAGACCCCATGAAGTCAAGGGCGAGAGCATATTTGCATTTGTTGTTACAAAAGGAGAGAGACCAACTGGGGAAGAGGCAAGAAAAGCACAAGAAACCCTAAGAGACTGGGTTGGCGATCAAGTGGGCGCAATAGCAAAACCAGATGAAATTCGTTTTTCAGACAACTTGCCAAAAACACGTTCTGGAAAAATTATGCGGAGACTGCTTAGAGCAGTTGCTCGACAAGAGGAAATCACACAAGACATATCCACTCTTGAAGATGAATCCATCATCAAGCAGCTCCAAGGAGAAGAATAGGTCACGCAGTGACTTGGTTGAAAATTTTTCTATACCAGATAATCGCGACACATCCGGCAAAAATATTCGCCAAAACTTGTGCGATGAATATTCCTTGAAACCCAAAATAATGGGCGAGAGTGTAGGCGAGAGGCACATAAACCACCAGTGTTCTTGAAATTGAGATCGTCATTGCTGGCAGAGGCCTTCCAAAAGCATTGAATGAACCATTGCAGATAGACGCCACCCCAAGAAAACCATACCCCCAAGGACAGATCAGGAGCTGTATCATGGCCAACCTAATCACGTCATCATTGTTTGTAAAAACGCTTAAAATAGAGGCAGAAAAGAAATATAAGAATGCAATACAAAAAATGGCATAAAACAATGCAAAACGTGCAGAGAACCGAAACCCGTCAACAAGGCGCCCATATTTTTTTGCACCGTAATTTTGACCCACATATGGCGCGGTTGCCCCCCCTAATGCCATCAATAAAACAATAACAAGGGCCTCAATTCTTCCAGCCAAACCAAATGCAGCCACAGCCTCTTGTCCATAGGTACTGACAAGGGCGGTAACCAATGCAGCCGAGAGCGGAGCAATCAAGTTGCTGGCAATTGCTGGCAGCCCTACATGTAGGACCTGCTTCCATGACGAGATCATTGACGAAGCGCTGTGACCGATCGATGTCAGCAAATCATCACGAATGATCAGCACCCACAGAGAAGCCAGAAGGAAAGTAATTGTTGAAATGACACTTGCAAGCGCGGCTCCAGCAACCCCCATTTCTGGAAACCCAAACCACCCAAAGATCAATATAGGGTCTAAAATAGCATTAACAACGGCAGATGAAGCGACCAGTAATGAAGGTGTCTTGGCATCTCCATTGGCCCTCAAGATTGAATTACCGATGAATGGTATGCCCAAAAACAATGACCCCCAGTAGTAGATCGTCATGTATTCTTTGACATAAGGCATGGATTCTTCGTTGGCCCCAAGCAGACCGAAAAGAGATTCAACAGTCAGCAAGCCAATGCCCGTGACCACTGCACCTGCAAATACTGCAAGGACCATGGAATGAGTCGCTATTTTTTTTACGCTATCAGTATCCTCAGCACCAATGAATCTTGACAAAACAGATGAGGTTCCCGTACCAAGACCCATGACGATCCCTGCCGAGACAAACCAAACAGGGAACGCATAACTGACAGCAGCTAGTTGTGCGTAACCCAATTGACCAATGAAGTAGGCATCAACAAGACCATTGCCTATCATTACCAAAATGCCCAAAGCCATGGGCAGCATCATTGATAAAATGGAACCTGAAACAGGACCGACTGTTAATTTGGGGGCGCTTTTTTCCATTGGGTTATGACCGATAGGAGTGAATCATACAAGGGGTTTCTTTTAAAAACAATTACTCTTCGATGCCGGCCAGAGAGATGTACTTCATCTCCAAATAATCATCCACACCATATTTAGAACCTTCTCTCCCAAGACCAGATTCTTTTATGCCTCCAAACGGAGCCATCTCAGTGGAAATTATTCCAGTATTAAGTCCGACCATCCCAAATTCTAGTTGTTCAGAGACTCTCCAAGACTTGCCTAAGTCAGAGGTATAAAAATAAGCCGCCAATCCATAAGAGGTGTCATTTGCTCGCCTTATTACTTCTTGTTCGCTTTCAAAACTGAAAATTGGTGCAACCGGACCGAATGTTTCTTCTTTCGCGATCAGCATGTCGTCCGTAACCCCTGTTAAAACAGTTGGCTCAAAGAAAAGTCCCCCCAAAGCATGAGGATTGCCACCGGTTGCAATCTTTGCGCCTTTATCTTTTGCATCTTTGATATGTAGAGATACTTTTTTCATTGCGTTGTTGCTAATCAATGGACCTTGTTGGGTTTTTTCCTCAAGTCCATTACCTACCAAAAGCCCAGATGTTTTTTGGGTGAAGCGCTCACAAAAATCATCATAGATGCTTGACTGAACGTAAATTCTGTTGGCACAGACGCATGTTTGACCACTGTTTCTATATTTTGCTATTAAGGCACCATCAACTGCAGCATCCAGGTCTGCATCATCAAAGATAATAAAGGGCGCATGACCGCCTAACTCAAGAGATACTTTTTTAACAGACTCGGCAGATTGCTTAAGCAGAAGCTTTCCAACCGAAGTCGAGCCGGTGAAAGTTATTTTTCTAATGTCTTTATGTCCGGTCAGGGCGGCACCAATTTGCTCAGCATCGCCGGTGACAATATTCAGCACGCCTTTAGGCAAGCCTGCTAGCTCTGATAAGTATGCCATTGCAAGTGCTGAGAACGGAGTTTCAGGCGCTGGCTTTGAAACAATGCTGCAGCCAACAGCTATTGCAGGAGCAATTTTTCTTGCCAGCATTGCCGATGGAAAATTCCATGGCGTGATGCACCCTACAACACCTATGGGTTGTTTTATGACAAGCGTTCTTCGGTCGTATTGATGGCCCGGGATTACATCGCCATAAACTCTTTTGGCCTCTTCAGAGAACCACTCAAAAAAGGAAGCTGCATAGGCAATTTCGCCAACCGATTCAGAGATCGGTTTGCCTCCCTCGAACGTAATAATTTTTGCTAAATCATACTGGTTTTCAAGCATCAGCCGATGTAAGTTTCTAAGGACCAATGCCCTCTCTTTTACATCTGCTTTTGACCATTTGGTCTGAGCTTTTGTCGCAGCCTCGATTGCTGCAACCGTTTCACTTGAGCCACAATTTGGGACAGAGCCCAGTGATTCAGAGTTGGCTGGATTTAGGATTTCTGTTACAGACCCATCGTTTGCATTAATCCACTCACCATCCACGTAGCTGAGATTTTTCAACAGGCTTTTGTTCTTGATATCCATGTCTTATCCTCCGCTTCTAAATCTCTCCATGACTTCCGGATCCATGCCAACTGACTTTGCCAATTCCTTGAATAGCTCTCCACTGACTTTGTTTTCATTCTTTTCTACCGCAAACTCTTCGGTGTTTTCAATTACCATTTTTCTCAAAGGCGGCGGAACGCCCATCAGCATTTCAGTGGCATCATTGTCCCAATCCATCGATGTTTTTGCGTCTGCTCCTTGCATGGCGGTTTTTGGTTGCCCAAGGTCGTGTTTAATAAGCGTTTCTGCAGTCGTGTGATAATAAGTTTGTCTTGCTTCATCCCCCATTCCAATAGGAAGATCCATCGCTTTTATCCTTTGCTCTCTCCCCATAGAAACCAATTCTTTGTCAACCACTATGGCCTCAATTTTACCAATCACAATGCCAGTACTTTTTTCCAGCTTGATAATTTCATCAACCGTGCATTCAGCTATTTGTGGACATTCTTCAAGGCTTGGCGGTGAAACTTTCTTGGATGGAATCTGAGTGAATTTTGTAAACTCTAGCTCATTGATCCCCTCTGGATAAAATTTTGCGGTCTCCATCATGTCATCCAAGTGGCTTGCGCTAGGGCAGTTGACAACGAACTCGCCGGTTTCTTCAATGTTGACGAACGTATGTGAGTCCTGCCTAAACCCTATCAGCATTCTTGGATTTTTCGTCATCACATCATACTGCATGATATGAGAATAAGGGCCTGCATTCACAACCCCATTTTTGTCTAATGTAGTGATGATTGTAATTAGTTTTGGCCAAAGCCAGATATCGGAATACCAAAAAGGCTTGATCTTGATTTCTTTTTTACGGCTCATTTTTTATACCTTTGTAAATTCACCGGCCTTTAGTTTTGAGATGTACTGCTTGTAATCCCGCATAGCCTGATATCCAAAAAGCCACAATATTGGAAGGTTTGCCATGATGCAGAGCCCGGTACCCAGGTTTGCAAACAGATTCAGCTCCTTATCGGTTTGTATGAAGCCAGTTGTTGAAAAGATTGCCAAAATGCAAAAAGATAGCTTATAGGCTAAAATTGCCTTTTCTCCAAGCAGGAATGACACACCTTTTTCCCCATAATAGCTCCAAGAAATCATTGTAGATATCGCAAAAAGCCAGGACGCAAGAGTTACTAGCCACTTCCCAAGCCCAGAGGAAACCTTATCGAATGCTGCAGCAGTCAGGTTGGCTCCCACATAATCAAGATACACCTCACCATTTGTTTCGGGACGCTTTTCCGAAACAATCGCATTCCATGCAACGGATTTTGTAGGACCATCGACCACAACCGTTCCATAGACTTTGTGCAAATCATTACCGGCCTCTTTGTTATCGGTGCCCGAATAGATCATGAAAACCTTGTTACCGTTTTTTAAACTTGGAGCATCTTCGATGACGCCATCAATAGACCAGCTTTGCTCCATTTGGCTGATTGTAAGATCGGAAAGCTGAACTTCTGCAGGGCGGTTCCAAATGCCTGTAACCAGAATGACCAAGGCACTCATGGTGCAAACAACCAGCGTATCAATGAAAGGCTCTAGGCCAGCAACAACACCCTCTCTAATAGGCTCATCTGTTTTTGCAGCAGAATGAGCAATGGCCGATGAACCCTGTCCCGCTTCGTTTGAAAATAAAGCCCTTTGCATTCCAAAAATAAAAGCCGAACCAGCAGTGCCCCCAAGGAAAGCATTGCTCGATTCCATTGGAGAAAAAGCGGCGCTTACAATCAGCGCTAGCATCTCAGGAATTGCTGTAAGGTTAATGGCCAGAACGTAAATGCATGCCATTACATATATCAGTAGCATTATCGGAACAAGCTTTGAGGTCACAGCGCCAATTCTTTTGATGCCCCCAATGATTACGGCGCCAACCACTACAGCAAGAATGGTTCCAGTAGCCAACGTTGGTACACCAAAATAGGCTTGTGTAAGATTTGCAACATTCCAAGCTTGAAACATGTTCCCAGCGGTGATCGTGTTCACTATGAGAGCGAAACAGAAAGTCCCTGCAATGAGCTTGCCCAGAGGCTTAAGTAGGCCTGCTTTATCTGAAAAATTCCTTTCAACAACCCACATTGGCCCACCGCTTGGATTGTCAGCTTCATCAATGTTTCTGTGTATCATTGAAAGCGAAACTTCACTCAATTTGATGGCCATACCTAAAAAACCAACAACCCACATCCAAAAGACTGCTCCTGGCCCACCAAGTGAGATCGCCAGAGCTACACCACCAATATTTCCTAACCCCACAGTGGCCGAGAGCGCTGTTGAAAGAGCCTGGAAGTGAGAAATTGCTCCGGGATCATCATCATTATCATAATCCCCTTTGATGACTTTGAACCCATGGGTCAACGCATAATATTGAGAAAAACCGCTCCAAATTGTGAAGACGATGCCTGTTACAACAACCGCATAGAGCGTATAGTTATTCCAAAGAAAGCCACCAATTGCCTCTATAATTAATTTAAATTCTTCCATTTTCTTTCCTTATTTAATTTGCATATAGCCTGCCGATGACTATGACATAGATATGGCCTGAGTAGTCATATAATAACGTTGAATGAGAAATTTCAATTCAAATTTGCTAAAATCCATTTTCAATTTCCCAGTGATTTTGAGCAATAAGTGACCCATCGGGCCACTATGAAATGATGGCGAGCGACCAAATAAGACTTGCCAACGGTTAAGAAAAGTAAAAAGAAGTAATTATGAGGCTGAAATCCAAGTCAAATATAGGTTTGTATGATTCTCGATTCGAAAGGGAGAGTTGCGGCATTGGGTTTGTGGCTAATATCAACAAAGAACCCAGCCATGAAAACATAAAAGATGCTTTAACCATACTCTGTAACATGGATCATAGGGGAGCAAGAGGAGCGGAGCCCAATAGCGGCGATGGCGCTGGAATCCTTACTGGGATGCCACATGCTTTTTTTACAGGCATTGCCAAAGAGCTGTATGGAGCCGATCTTGTGCCAGGAAGCTATTCAGCAGGAAATGTTTTTCTTCCCAATGATGAAAATGAAAGAAGGGCTTGCAAGTCCTGTCTTGAAGGGGCATGTCACGAGAATGAATTAAAAATAGTCGGCTGGAGAAAGTTGCCAATTGACATAGAGAAAGCAGATATAGGCCCCACAGCGCTGAAGGCAATGCCTCATATAGAGCAGGTCTTTGTCGTTGACAGTAGGCCAAATTTTGATCAAGAGGATTTTGAAAGAAGACTTTATCTTACAAGAAAAAAAGTCAGCAACCATCTTCGCGTCCAGCCAGACTTAAAGGAGTCAGACCTTTTCTATATCTGTAGCCTTTCTTCAAAGACCATTGTTTATAAAGGAATGCTGACCTGTGATCAAGTAGGGAGTTTTTTTATAGATCTAAATGAACCCAAATACGCCTCTCATCTCGCCATGATCCACTCTAGGTTTTCGACAAATACATTTCCGAGCTGGGACAGAGCAATGCCAAATCGATTCATGTCTCATAATGGCGAGATTAACACCATTCAAGGAAATATAAACTGGATGAGAGCCAGAGAAGGAAATATGAAATCACCTATTTTTGAGGACAGTCTTAAAGACTTGTTCCCAATCATTGAGCCAAATTGCTCTGATTCTGGAAATTTTGATAATGTACTCGAGTTTTTAACCTTATCGGGGAGATCTCTAGAAGAGTCAGTGCTGATGATGGTGCCTGAAGCATGGCAGAAAAAAAAGACCGTCTCAAAAGAGAGAAAGGCTTATTATGAATTTCAGTCTAACCTCATGGAGCCATGGGACGGCCCCGCATCAATCACATTTTCAAATGGCGATGTAATCGGCGCCGTATTAGACAGAAATGGGCTCAGGCCAAGCCGCTACTATCTAACATCAGATGGCAGGGTGGTCATGGCCAGCGAGGTGGGTGTACTGGATGTGCCTGAGGAAAAAATAATTAAAAAAGGAAGACTGGAGCCAGGAAAAATATTTCTAATTGATTTCAACAAAGGGAAGCTTCTCAGTGATTCCGATGTGAAAGACCCGCTTGTGCAAGAAAAACCCTATAGAGATTGGCTTCATGGCAATAGATTTGGGTTCAGAAAAATTAAGCAACTTTCCAATGAGCCCCTGTATGGGAAGGAAGAGCTTCTCAAAAGAATGCGAGCATTTGGATATACGTCAGAGACGCTCGAATTTATGCTCCTTCCAATGGTGCATGACTTAAGAGATCCGCTTGGCTCGATGGGCAACGATACAGTTTTAGCATCACTCAGCGACAAACACAGACTCATATACGATTACTTTAAGCAACGCTTTGCTCAGGTTTCTAATCCGGCAATAGACTCAATCAGAGAAAAGATCGTCATGTCTCTTGAGTGCTATATTGGTCCTGAGGGAAATCTCTTAGAGCCTTCAGAAAAACACGCAAACAGAATCCTAGTTGAAAACCCGATACTCACAAACACCGCCATGTATGCCCTTAAGCATCTTGATTACCTCAATCACAGAAGCAAAGTGATTGATATCACTTACGATAAAGGGGTTGGGCTAAATAAAACAATCGATGACATTTGCAGTACCGCAGAAGAGGCCATTGATGACGGGATTGGGTTCATAGTGCTTAGCGACAGAGGCATGAGCGACAACAGAATTCCTGTCAGCGCTCTGATGGCTTGTGGCGCAGTTCATCATCGTCTGGTAAAAACTGCCAAGAGATCCAGGGCCGCAATAGTCGTCGAAACAGGTGAGGCTCGAGAAGTCCATCATTTTTGTCTGCTGTTTGGTTATGGCGCTGATGCAATCAACCCATATCTTACATATGAGATTTTAATGCAGGCAAAAAGTGATAATGTAATTAAACACACGCATTATAAGAGAGGCCCAGAAAACAGAGTGCCTCTGGATGAATATGAAGAGGTTATTGATGCTTATCGCCAAGCATCTGTAAAAGGCATTTTGAAAGTCATGGGAAAAATGGGCATTTCAACGCTTCAGTCCTATAAGGGCGCTCAGATTTTTGAGGCGATTGGATTATCAAAAGAAGTGGTTGAAAAATGTTTTGATGGAACCGTAAGCAAGGTTGGGGGAGTCAACCTTGAGACAATTCAGCATGAGCATTCACAGAGACATAGTCTTGGGTATCCAGAAGATCAAGGCGAAGTAGCCGCAGACCTTCCAAATCCAGGAGACTTTCATTGGAGAAGTGAAGGTGAAAAGAAAGGATGGGACCCAGAAACACTGTGGACATTGCAATTGGCAGCCAGAACCAATGACGAAAATTCATACGAAAAGTTTTCAAGACTTGTGAACAAAAAGGCGGAAGAGGCATTAAATCTTAGGGGGCTGCTTAAACTCAAATATCCAAGCGAGGGCGGAATCTCAACCAAAAATGTTGAGCCAGCAAGCGAAATAGTCAAGCGTTTTTGCACTGGTGCCATGAGTTTTGGTTCAATTTCTCCAGAAGCCCATGAAACTCTGGCGGTTGCCATGAATAGAATTGGTGGGAAGAGTAACAGCGGTGAAGGCGGGGAAGACCCTGCAAGATACGAATTGATGAAGAATGGCGACTCTAAATCTTCAGCGATCAAACAAATTGCATCAGGCAGATTCGGCGTCACAGCAAACTATATTGCAAACGCAAAGCAGCTGCAGATAAAAATTGCACAAGGAGCTAAACCAGGCGAGGGAGGAGAGCTTCCTGGAAGAAAGGTTGACGAGAAAATTGCTTCGATAAGGTATTCAACCCCGGGAGTAGGTCTAATCAGTCCCCCACCTCACCATGATATTTATTCAATTGAGGATTTGGCCCAGTTAATTTTTGATTTAAAGAACTGTAATCCAGTTGCTGACATAAGCGTCAAATTGGTCTCTGAAAGTGGAGTAGGCACAATTGCAGCAGGCGTTGTAAAGGCCCACGCTGACCATATTGTAATTTCGGGCGATGTTGGCGGAACCGGGGCATCTCCATTGACCAGCATTAAAAATGCCGGCATGCCGTGGGAACTCGGTCTAGCCGAAACCCACCAAACACTTATCATGAACAACCTAAGGAGCAGAGTAACACTACAAACAGACGGCGGCCTAAAAACAGGTAGAGACGTAATTATTGCTGCATTGTTAGGCGCAGAGGAATTTGGTTTCTCTACAGCACCACTGATATCACTGGGCTGTGTCATGATGAGAAAGTGCCATTTGAATACCTGTCCGGTTGGAATTGCCACTCAAAATAAAATGCTTAGACAGAAGTTCAAGGGCCAGCCAGAACACGTGATCAACTATTTATTTTTAGTTGCTGAAGAAGCAAGAAAAATCATGGCCAAACTGGGCATAAAATCGATTGATGAATTGGTGGGCAGAACAGACTTATTATCGACAGAGAGGGCAGAGAAACATTGGAAATCGAGCCAGCTAGATTTGAGCCCGCTTTTGTTAAACCCTGATAGCATTAGAGATGGCGCCCAGACAAGAAAAACAATTAAGCAGGTTCATGACATTGACTCTGTGTTAGATCATGAGTTGATAGAAAAGTGTCAGGATGCCCTAGCTAAGATAAGTTCTGTAGAGCATGATTTTCCTATTTCAAATCTTAATCGGGCAGCTGGAGCCATGTTGAGCCACGAAATTGCAAAACGCTGGGATGAGGAAGGACTCACTGAAGACAGTATTCGCATAAACTTTTTTGGTTCTGCAGGCCAAAGCTTTGGAGCTTTTTTAGCTAAAGGGGTGATGTTTAATTTAGCTGGCGATGCAAATGATTATGTTGGCAAGAGTCTCTCTGGAGGGAAGATCATTGTTCGCCCTCCTGAGGGTTCAATTTTTAAAGCAGAGGAAAACATCATTATTGGTAATGTGGCACTCTATGGCGCAACATCAGGTTTTGGATTCTTTAGGGGGATTGCAGCCGAAAGATTTTGTGTCAGAAACAGCGGAGCATGGTCAGTGGTTGAGGGCGTTGGAGACCATGGATGTGAATATATGACAGGGGGAAGGGTTGTAGTATTGGGAGAAACGGGCGTTAATTTTGCTGCTGGAATGTCGGGTGGAATTGCCTATGTTTATGATCCCAGGAATGAGTTTGGACCCAAATGCAATACCGGCACTGTGGAGCTTGAAACATTAGAAGATGAATCGAGCGTCGCTGAAATACTTCGATTGATCGAATTGCATCATGAATACACCGATTCGCCATTGGCAGAGTCAATAATGGATGATTGGGAAAACAGTTTGCAAAAGTTTGTCAAGGTCATGCCAGTCGATTATAAGCGTGTGATGAACGAGAGAGCCGAACACAATGAAGAGATTGAATCCATTTTTGATGTTGACGACAGAAAATCTCAAAGGAAGGGCGTTTAGATGGGTAAGCCAACTGGTTTCATGGAATTTCCAAGAAAAAAAACGCCCTGGCGTGACCCTGTTGACAGGGCATTGGACTATTATGAAATCTATGTTCCTGCTGAAGAAGGGCACTTAAAAAAACAAGGCGCAAGGTGCATGAACTGCGGCGTGCCGTTCTGTGAATCCGAACACGGCTGCCCAATTGATAATCTAATTCCAGAATGGAATGACTTGGTCTACAAAGGCAAATGGAAAGAGGCTTACGAAAGACTGACCAAAACAAATAACTTCCCAGAATTCACGGGCAGGGTATGCCCCGCTCCCTGTGAGGGAGCTTGTGTTTTAGGCATCAATGAGCCTGCGGTCACCATTAAAGACATTGAAAATTCAATCATTGATAGAGCTTTCGAGGAAGGTTGGGTTGAAGAGAGACAGCCCATAAAATCAACCGGCAAAAAAATTGCAATCATTGGTTCTGGCCCGGCAGGTTTGACAGCAGCAGACCAGCTCAACAAAGTTGGACACAGCGTCACTGTTTTTGAAAGAGAGGATAGAATAGGAGGTCTTCTTGTTTATGGAATTCCAAACATGAAGCTTTCTAAGAGTTTATTGGGCCGAAGGATTAAGCTTTTGGAGTCTCAAGGCATTGTATTTAAAACCAGCACTAATATTGGAATAGATGTAACTGCCGACGAGCTTCAAAATACATTCGATGCTGTTTTGATCGCTACAGGCTCAACCATACCAAGGGATCTCAGCATCCCAGGCAGAGACGCTGAGAATATTCATTTCGCAATGGATTTTCTTACTCAGAATACTAAGAGCTTGTTGAGCAGCTCACTGTCAGATGGAGATTATATAGAGGCCAAGGATAAAGACGTGATTGTGATTGGGGGCGGCGATACAGGAACCGATTGCATTGCTACTGCGATCCGTCACGGATGCAAAAATATGGTGAATATGGAAATCATGACTAAACCACCGGAAAGAAGAGGGCCAGATAATCCATGGCCCCTTTGGCCGAATATTTTAAGAACCGACTATGGGCATGAGGAGTCTGAAAAAAGATTTGGCAGTGACCCAAGAAGGTTTTCTTTGCTCAGTAAAGAGTTTTTAAGCAAGGACGGCGTTGTTTCTGGTTTAAAGACTGTTGACATTGAATGGACTCAAGAAAAGGGGGGAAAGATCCAAATGAAAGAAATTGCCAATACAGAAAAAATTTGGAAAGCAGATTTGGTGATGTTGGCACTCGGTTTTATGGGGCCAGAACAAGAAGTTCTAAACGGCTTTGGGGTTTCCATAAACACAAAGGGAAATATAGACTCAACCTATGGAGGCTTTTCTACCAACATTGAGGGTGTTTTTGCTGCCGGGGATGCAAGAAGAGGCCAATCTTTGGTTGTCTGGGCAATGAATGAAGGCCGAGGCGCAGCCCTTGCAATTGATAGGCATCTTCAAGGCACCAGCAGACTTTCGGCGCCCAACCTTAAATTGGGATCACTAAAAACCTAGGCCAGCAATTCATAAGTAAAGTCAAAAATCTCATGGCCGAGGGAAAGACCCCTTTTCTCAAATTTTGTACTTTCACATCTTGCAAGGGATGATTTTTTTACAAAATATTTTCTCTTTGCAAACAAATCTTCAATTTGCTCTGCATAATTCTCCCAGTCAGTGGAGATGTTAACCAATCCGCCAGGCATTAGTTTTTCTGACATAAGCTCAATAAATGCAGCATTGATGATTCGTCTCTTGCGGTGTCTTTTTTTTGGCCAAGGATCTGGAAAGAATAAGTTGATCTCATTTATAGAGGCGCCCTCTATGCCAAACTCCATTACCTCAACCGCATCGCCACTCACAAGCCTTAAGTTACGAATATTTTTTTGATCTATTAATTTCAGACAGTGCCCTATCCCAGCAGTATAAACTTCTATGCCAATGAAGTTTCTATGGGTATTGCCACTTGCCATTGATGCCAACAGCTCTCCATCACCAAAACCAATATCGAGGGTGAGGGGAAGGTCAGGATTTCCAAGTAAATTAATTGGCAGCAAGCCTAAGCCTGCCGAATATTGAATACCGTATTTGGGAAGAAGCTCTTCCAAAGCAGATTGTTGAGAGGGGGTAATCCTCCCTTGTCGCCGAACAAAGCTTCTGACAGGCCTACGAGCTGAGAAGTTGTTCACGGAGATCAAGGATGGCCTGTTCTTCGATTTGTCTTATTCTCTCCAGAGAAACATTGAATTTCTTTGCGAGCTCTTTAAGCGTTACTTTTTCATCGGCTAACCACCTGAGACGCAATATCTCTTTACTTCTGTTATCAAGCTTTTCCATTGCTTCAGACATTAACTCTATGTTGCTCTCGAGCCAGTTTTCTTCTTCCACGAGTTTTGAGGGGTCGCTGTTTGGAGCCGGCAAGAAACCAGCAGGGCTGACATGGGTGCTGCCTTCATCTTCTGGCCGATCAAACAAAACATCTTTGGAGGCTAAACGCTCCTCCATTGTTTCAACATCCTTTGCTCTCACACCTAAGTCATCAGCAATTAAGTTTTTCTCATCATTTGTAAGCCAGCCTATTTTCTTTTTTGAGCCTCTCAACTTAAAGAAGAGCTTTCTTTGAGCTTTAGTTGTTGCGATCTTGACGATTTTCCAGTTGTCGAATACAAATTCATGAATCTCTGCCCTAATCCAATGCACGGCATAGGTAACGAGCCTTACTCCTTTTTCAGGATCAAACTTTTTAACCGCCTTCATTAGACCAACATTCCCTTCTTGAATAATGTCAGCGAGAGGCAGGCCGTAACCGTTGTATGTTCTCGCTATATGCACGACAAATCTCAGCTGAGAGAGGATCAGCTGTCTGGCCGCATCAAGGTCATTGTTCTTTTTAAACCTTACAGCAAGCGCATATTCCTCCTCTTTGGTAAGCACGGGAGCTTGATTGACAATACTGATGTACGCCTCTAGGCTTCCAATTGGACCGAGAAGTTGTATTTCATTTTTGATTACTGCATCGTTCATAAAATTAACCCGAAAATAACTTCGAGGGAGTAAATATTAGCACTCTCAATACTTGAGTGCTAAAAATATACTTATTTATTTTAAAAAAACTATATATATCAATATATTATATACTTCTTAAAAAGGGTATTTTTGGTAATATTTGAGTTAAATTTGCGCAAAAACATATGTCAGCACAAAAAAACAGAAAGGTCAGAATAATTGGGGGCAAGCATAAAGGGATTATGCTTTCCGTAGAGGATGAGCAGGTAAAGCCGACACCGGACCGTGTTCGCGAGACTTTGTTTAATTGGTTGTCACCCAATATTGAAGGAACCAAGATTTTAGAGCTATTCGGAGGGAGTGGTTGCCTTAGTGTTGAATGCTTCTCCAGAGGCTCTAGTTCAGCGCTTTATGTTGACTCATCAAAAAAAGCTTGTGCCGCCTTAAAGGACTCTCTTACGCAGTACAAAATTGATGCCATAAAAATTTACTGCAGAGACTCAATCAAGATGATTCAGGAGGAGAACACGGAGGGTTGTTTCGACATAATTTTTATAGATCCGCCTTATGGAAAGTTTGAATTAAATGAAATCATTGAGAAACTCTATGAGAATAATTGGGCCAATGATGCCAGCCTGATTTATCTAGAGTCCAACAAATGTTTGGATCAACTGGTGTCTTCAAAATATCAATTAGTTAAGGATTCAAAGGCTGGAAATGTATATTATGGAATTCTTAAATTAAAAACCCCAAATAGCGAAAGATGATTGCACTTTACCCCGGAACCTTTGACCCAATCACAAATGGCCACTTTGAAATTATCAGAAGAGCCTCAACGATTTTCCAAATCTTGGTTGTTGGGGTCGCTGTGAGCGAAGAGAAGCAGCCTTTATTTGAGCATGAAAAAAGACTGGCAATGGTTAATGACGTTTTGAATGCATTCAGCAACATTGAAGTTCAGCCTTACGATGGGTTAACGATTGATTTTGCAAAAAAGATTGATGCAAGGGTTATAGTAAGAGGGCTTCGATCCCCGGCAGATGGTCAATATGAATTTGAGTTGGCCAGTATGAATAAAAAACTTGCAGATGATATCGAAACGGTTTTTCTTAGCAGCGGTGATCAGAATGCATTTTTATCATCTTCGTTGATCAGGCAAATTGCACAAGAAGGAGGAGACGTTTCAGACTTTGTGCACCCAACGGTGCATCAAGCTTTAGCCGAAGCCTATAAAAAATAAAATAGGCGGGAAAGGCCTCCCAGACTTATGCTTAATTAGGTTTGACAGTTTGGGCAGAAAAAACTATTTCTTCCACCAATGACCCGCTCTTTAATTTCTTTGCTGCATTCTTTGCAATTTTTACCTGACTTTCCATACACAAAGAGTTTTTGTTTAAAATAGCCAACTTGTTTTATTTCATTGTAGTAAGTGAAGTTTCTCAATGTTGTCCCACCCATCTTGATTGCTTCATTCAAAACCTTCTTGATTTCTAGAGCTAATTTTTTATATCGATCTTCACTGATTCTTTTCGATGATCTTGCTGGGTTAATGCCGCTCCTGAACAGCGACTCACTGGCATAGATATTGCCAACGCCAACAACCACGTTCGAGTTCATAATGTAGTTTTTTACTGCAGTATTTCGGTTTCTGCTCTTAGCGTATAAATACTCCCCCAGGTTCGGCTCTTCCAATGGCTCAACACCAAGTCTTTTTATCAACCTATGTTTTTGAGGGTCTTTATTTGCCCAAATCACACAGCCAAAACGCCTGGGATCATTTAAGCGTATAGCCTTGCCATTCCCAAGAATGAACTCAACATGATCATGCTTATGATATTTAGCATTGCAATCAAATACACCAATGCTTCCAGACATGCCCAGATGAAGGATTGCTGAACCATTTTGGCAGGAAAGAACAATATACTTGCCTCTCCGATATATTTTTTTGATATCGGAGCGGATAATTTTTTTGATTTCTTTTTCTTCGACAGGCCAGCGCAGTTGTTTGTTTCTAATGTTTACCGCTGTGATCGAGGTGTTTTTCAGGACCGATTCTAGCGCCTTTTTGGTGACCTCTACTTCAGGCAACTCAGGCATAAATATCGGTTAGCTAACTAGGGAGAATATTATTTAATTTTAGACTCTTTATAAAGAACATGCTTTCTGATTCTTGGATCAAACTTCTTTGTTTCCATTTTATCTGGATGTTCCTTTTTATTTTTTGTGGTCGTATAGTAATGACCAGTCTTAGCGGACGAAACCAATTTAATTTTCTCTCTCATTAGGTGCTTTCTCCGTATTCCTTGAGGTTCTCTAGCACGTGATCAATTCCATGCTTATCGATGGTTCTTAGGCCTTTTTTAGACAAGCGAAGCTTCACGAACCTATTTTGGCTTTCGACCCAGATTCTATGGGTATGAAGGTTTGGTAGAAACTTTCTTCGGGTCTTATTATGGGCATGCGATACATTATTCCCGCTGGTTGTCTTCTTACCTGTTACTTGACACACTCTTGCCATTTTGGTTTCACCTTTCAGATACTGATTTATTTTTGCTTTAGGACGGCTTTTATACCAATAGGTCACTTACATATCAAGACTTAATGAAAAATTAAATATCGATTGGTAACACATATTATGAAAAAGAATTAAACTAGCGGTATGAATAAAAAAGCAGACCCGATAAACATTGACGTAAGGGTTTTAGATTCCAGAATCGGCAATGAGTTTGACATGCCTGATTATCAAACGCCTGGATCTGCGGGCATTGATTTGCTCGCATGCCTTGATGCGCCACTCACACTGCATCCGGGTGACACTGAGCTTATCCCTAGCGGGATGGCAGTTTATATTAGAGATCCTAGTATTGCCGCTGTGCTTTTGCCCCGCTCGGGGCTGGGACACAAGAAAGGACTTGTTTTGGGAAACTTGGTTGGGTTGATTGACTCTGACTACCAAGGACAAGTCTTTATTTCATGCTGGAACAGGGGCAAAGAAAATTGTGTGATTGAACCCGGCATGCGTTTGGCTCAGATGGTTTTTCTTCCGGTTCAGCAGGTCAATTTTAATTTAGTGGACTCTTTCGATGAATCGGATCGGGGAGAGGGCGGATTTGGTCATACTGGAGAAGCCTAACCAAGGGTTAGACACCATATTTTTTCCTGTAGTTTTCTATTGCTTCCACATGAGCCTCAAGTTCACTGGGGTTGTTTTTCAAAAAAACGAGCACTTGGCCCAGATCCACTATAGAAATTACCGGCACCTGGAGATCTGAGGAGACTTCTTCCACTGCTGACAAATCACCCACACCTTTTTCTTGCCTATCAAGAGCGATAAGAATTCCTGAGATTTCAGCGCCGGCCCCCTGAATTATTTGCGATGCTTCTTTGATGGCGGTACCTGCAGTGATCACATCGTCGACGATGACCACTTTATCAGATAATGCAGGGCCTACCGTTTCGCCGCCTTCACCGTGATCTTTTTTCTCTTTGCGGTTGTATACAAAAGGAACATCTTTCCCATGATTCATGCTAAGGCTTGAGGCCAATACCGATACAAGCGGTATTCCTTTATAGGCTGGACCAAAAATCATATCGTATTCAATAACACTCTCTTCTAGTGCCGAAGCATAACAATCACCAATATTTTTTATCGCTTCCCCCGTTGAAAAGAGGCCCATATTAAAAAAATAAGGACTAACCCTTCCAGACTTAAGCTCAAACTCTCCAAATTTGAGAGCGCCTATCTGAATCGACATCCGTATAAATTTCTGTTTGTAGTTTTCCATTAACGCTAAACTAAGACTTGTCTTCTGCTAAGCATCTCACAGAATGACTCGATAATGAAGACAAGCATTAAGGTTGGAGAAAAACACATAAAAATTATTAGCTTAAATGTAAACGGCATACGAGCAGCAAACAAAAAAGGAGTGTTTAGTTGGCTCAATGACCAAGATGCAGACATTGTTTGCCTTCAGGAAGTAAGAGCCCAGGTAGAGGACATTCCGGGTGAAGAATACTGGCCAGAGAACTATCATTGCTTCCACAAGCAGGCAGTTAAGAAGGGCTATAGCGGCGTAGCTATCTTCACAAAAAAAGAGCCTGAGACTGTCTCAGACTCTTTAGGCGCAGAGGAATTTGATCAAGAGGGTCGTTACATAGAGTGCACATACCAAGACCTTATAATTGCCTCAGCTTATTTCCCATCAGGGTCGTCTGGTGATGCAAGACAGGAGGCTAAATATCGTTTCTTAGATTTTTTCGAAAAAAAACTGGTTGAATACAATAAGAAAAAAACGGCATTTGTATTTTGTGGAGATATTAATATTGTTCACAAAGAGATCGACATTAAAAACTGGAAATCAAATCAAAAGAACTCAGGATGCTTGCCCGAGGAAAGAGCATGGCTGGATAAAATTTTTGAGGAGCACGGGTGCACAGATGCATTCAGATCCATTAATAAAGATGCCGATGAATACACTTGGTGGTCAAACAGAGGGAATGCCTATAATAATAATGTCGGATGGAGGATTGATTACCAAATATACAATAAGTTTTTTACCAAAACCCCACTTAGGGCATCGGTCTATAAGGTTGAGCGGTTTTCCGATCATGCCCCTTTAATCGTTGAATATGAATAGGTCGCTTTCAGAATTTAGTGAAAAGGGGCTTGGTATTTATACCAGCTCAGAGTCCATCAGAATGGTTTTCCTCGGGTTTTCTGCAGGCCTCCCCCACCCGCTTTTGTTTGCAACTCTGACACTTTGGTTGGCATCTGCCGAAGTTAAGATATCTGAAATCACCATGTTTGGTTGGGTTGGAATTATTTATGCCATAAAGTTTTTGTGGGCACCCATGTTGGACCGATTAAGACTCCCTGGGTTGACAAATATGATCGGACAAAGAAGGTCTTGGATGCTTCTTACACAAATGCTCATTCTGCTGGGCTTGGTTTTTATGTCCTTTCTTAGGCCGGAGCATGACCTTATTTATTTGGCATATTTATCAATCCTCGTTGCTTTTGCCTCAGCATCTCAGGATGTCGCCATTGATGCATACAGAATTGAGATTGCTGAAAGCAAGTTTCAAGCTGTTCTTGCTGCAAGTTATCAGCTGGGCTATAGAGTCTCAGCACTGACGTCAGGTGCAGGAGCCCTTTACATGGCTAGTTTTTATGATTGGGCGTTGACATATCAGGTCATGTCAATGTTCATGTTGGTGGGCATCATAACGGTCATTTTAATTCCAGAATCAAGCAAGCAAGCGGAACAAAATAACACCAAAGGCTGGCTTAAAAAAACCTTAGTCGAACCTTTTGCTGAATTTTTTAAGAGAAATGGATATTGGTCTCTCTTTCTTTTGATGTTTATTGCAGTCTATCGAGTCAGCGATTTAATCATTGGTATAGCTGCCAATCCATTCTACGCAGATCTTGGATTCAACCTTTCTGAGATTGCAACAGTGACAAAGGTTTTTGGCTTTACGATAACGATTATCGGCGCAATCGTTGGCGGCCTATCCGTGGCTCGTTATGGGATTGGCAGGCTTCTGATTCTCAGCAGTATTTTGCTGACAGCGACCAACTTATTTTTCTTATTTTTGAATAATGCAGGACCGAGCCTCTCTGCCTTAGTATTGACAATAAGTGCAGATAATTTTGCGCTTGGATTTTCAGGAACAGTATTCATCGCGTTCCTCTCAAGCCTGACAAGTAGAGACTTTACTGCTAGTCAATATGCACTTTTTACATCTGTTATGTTCCTGCCCGGAATTACACTCAGTGGGTTTTCTGGACTGATCATTGAGAGCAGTGGTTGGGCTACTCTATTTATATATTCTGCATTGCTGGGAATACCCTCAATACTTTGTTCTTTTTTAATTGTTAGAAAAGGTTGGAAGGAACAATAATCAGCTTTTAAAAATAAACATATTCTCTTTAATGAATGCTTCAAGAGATTTTGGACTCTCGCCCATTAATTCTTGGTAGGTGTCTGTTTTATCTTCAATGCCGCCCTCAGCTATTCCTTTGAACAGATCAATGACGGCTTCTAAATGCCACTGATTTGTCAGAAATTGTCCAAGGGTTTCTTTGTAGGCAGCTAAGGGAACATCTATATAGTCAACTTTTTGACCAAGCGCTTGACTAAAGATTTCTGCAACCTCATAGAAAGATAAAATATTTGGGCCTGTTATTTCATGATTCATTGATTCATGGCCGTCCTCAGAAAGCACTTTTGCGAGAAAGCTTCCTACATCGGTTGTGTCAATCATGCCTGTTTTTCCTTCACCCATGGGCAGAAAGATCTTGCCCTGATCCTTGATTGTGGCGGCCGATGCAAGCAAGTTTTGCATGTAAAAATTTGGTTTAACCATTGTCCAGTTCAGCCCCGATTGCTTAATGTATTCTTCTGATTCAAGGTGTAACCTTGGAATGGGGCTCGTTGCATCTGGGGTGGCCTCAATCGATGAGACTTTAACAACCCTTTTTACGCCCGCCTGTTTTGCTGAATCCACAAGCCGCCTCTCTAGATTGAGTTGGCTTTCTGAGTTTGGAAGCAATATTAAAGCTGTTTCAACGCCTTCCATTGATTGATCAACAGACTCTGTGTTATCAATTGATCCCATGATCACTTCCGCGCCTAACGACTCTAAACCCGCTTTTTTCTCCTCATTTCTTATCAAGGCTTTGAACTTTATGCCTCTCTCATTAAGGGATTTAGCAGTCGCAGAGCCTGTTTTTCCTGTGGCACCAGTGAGTAATATCATTTCGTTTTCTCCAAATTTAGTTTTTTTAAATAGAGGCCATGAAAGAATGAGACCCCAGTTTCATATTTTTTGCTTAGCGGCCCTTCATTATATATGCCTGTTTGAAGATTTTGCTGTATTTCTGGCACCAATTTTTGGTCTTCAAGGCTTACCTCTAGTTGATATTTACCCTCTTTATTTTCAAAATCATTCTCGCTAACATCGGACGGGCGAAAGAGGTTGTAAACAACCCTGCACCACTTAGGCTTGAGCGGCTCAATTCTTTGAAACACAATCCCTCTTCCGTAGATATTGAATATGAAGTTTGGAAAGTGCCAACCGAAACTACCGGGCTGATTGCTTCCCCTTCTCTCGGGCACTGAATGGATGCTATATTCATCCTTGTTTTCAAGCGCATATTCTTGCCATACCACGTCTCTGTTTAGTTGTGGATGAACGATTGGAATGTGGTAACCCTCTTGATAATTATCCACATAAGTTTTCCAATTAGCATGCACATCGAACCTCAGCTCACTATGGTGAACCAAGTTACTTTGGAAGTATTGACTAATGACTGCATCAAACCCCCCTAACCAGTGACAAAGGTCTTGAGAGTTTGTATTAAGGTTAATAAAAATTAAACCAAAGCGCTCTTCTATTGATATGTCAAAAAGCGAATGCTTTTCTTGATTAAAATCATCATGGGCAAAAAACTTAGGGGCATCCATTAGTTTGCCATTAAGATCATATTTCCAACCATGATAGGGGCATATCATATGTTTACAGGCGCCGCTTTTGGCGGAAAGAACTTTGGCAGCTCGATGCCTACATACATTATGGAATGCTTTAAGATTAAATGATTGGTCTCTAAGGATAATGATAGGATAGCCAATAATATCCGTGGTTATGTATGATCCAGCTTGAGATAAGTCGCCCGACCTAGCTACCCATAACCACTCATTTTTAAAAATATTCTCAATCTCTTGACTAAATATTGATGATGAGTGGTAGAAGTCAGAGGATAAAGTTTTAGTCCGTGCCATAAAAATGATTCAAATACTTATTATGATCTGTAATTATATTAAATGAAAATAGATTAAGGACCATCCATTAAATTAGATAGAAAAGTTGCATTGATTACTGGTGCCTCTGCAGGGATCGGAGCCGGCGTAGCTTTGGCATATGCAAAAGAAGGTGCTCAGGTAATAGTTAATTACCCCAATGAGCAAGAAGAAGAAAATGCAAGACAGGTTCTGAGCGAAGTATTGGCATACTCAGAAACATCAATCATTCTAAAGGCAGATGTATCTTCGCCAGATCAGGTAAGCAATATGATCGATACAGCTAAAGAAAAATTTAAAACAATTGATATTCTCGTCAACAATGCAGGTATCGCAACGAGCGCACCGGTTCACGAAATGGAAACAGAAATGTGGACGGAGTTATTGTCCATTCATCTCAACGGTACATTTTATTGCACAAGAGAATGCTTAAAGATCATGTATGAAAATAACTATGGGCGAATCATTAATACGGCTTCTCAACTCGCATATAAAGGGAGCGCTGGATTTTCACACTACACTGCTGCCAAGGGTGCAATCATTTCATTTACAAGGTCTTTGTCTCTCGAAATTGGTACAAAAAACATTAGGGCTAACTGTGTTGCCCCGGGCGCAACGATGACTAGAATGCTTTCAGAGGTGCCAAATGACATATTAGACGGCATCAAAGCATCAATTCCTAAAGGCACTATTGCTGATATCAGCGATATTATTCCAGCATATGTGTTCCTTGCATCTTCAGACGGTGATCATTTTGTTGGGCAAACGATTAGCCCTAATGGCGGCGATCACTTCTTATAGAACATAATATTATATAAAAAGTATTAATTTCAATAATACTATTAATATAGTATATATATTAAACACTACTCACTATATATGTATGCTATATGAGAATTAATAGCAAAATAATTACGATTGATTTTCTTGACGCCTTAGATGTCAAAGACAAGCCATACTTCATTAAAGTAATAGAATTCAAAGGGCTCAGAATTAAAGTAAATCCAAATGGAAGAATTAGTTATATCACCTATGCACGGTTACAAGGCGGAAACCCCAGGACAATCACACATGGAACAACAAAAAGCTTAGACTTTCCTAAAGCTGTTGATCTCCATATAAGGGCAAAAAAACTTTTAGAGAAAGGAATTGACCCAAATCTACTAAAGAAGACCAAAAAGAAACAATTTTATAATTCAATTAAATTTATAGATATTGCGAATGAATATCTAATAGGAAAAAAATCAGCAGGCGATCACTCTTTTGAACATTCTAGACACAATCACAATTATCTTTTATCAAAAAAACTGAGGTCATTTCACAATGATTCTATGGAAAGCATTACAGTAGAAAAATTAGAAATCTGGTATAGAAATAATAAACATACACCGGCCGCCACTAAAAATGCATTGATGCTAATCTCAAAAATATTCAAACATGCAACGATGACTGGCTTCTATCATTTACAGAATAATCCAGCAATTGAATTGAGATCTAAGCTTATTATTACAGGCCAAAAAACAACTAAAAAGCAATTAGACATTAATGATGAATATCCAGAATACTTGTATCATCTTTGTGATCCTATGAATGAGCACAAAATAAATATCATTACTCGTAACATCATTTATCTAATGACGATTACTGGCCTGAAAAAGAATGACTTGTTGATGTTAAAAAAAGAGCAAATCACTGGTAATAGTCACATTACTATAAAGAAGAGAGATAACTTTATTCAAATCGTTCCGATTACAGATGACATCCAAAGATCACTAACACACACAAATAAATATTTAAAAGCATACAAAAATGGTTTTGAAAGCGATTTCATTTTTTATAACCCTAAAACAAATAAACCAATTAGTAATTTAAGGAAATCCTTATCCAAGCTGTCTTCGTCCTTTGAATGGAATATATATCCAGAATCAATCAGAAAGAGTTTCTCCAACATGTGTGATCAATCGTCAATACCTAGAAAACATTATTATCAACTCTTAGGCATCAGGGAAAGTTATATACCCCATGCCGACAACACAATTGAATATGAACAAATTCAGAAATTAAGAGAATCATTGACCACTGTTCAAGACAATATCAATAAACTGTGTCCAATGATAGTACCAGGCAAGTATGACAGGATATCTGACATAATATTTCAGTAATATCTGTATGTTATAACAATTAAATATATAATATATCCAATATACTATTGATATATGGCTATATATAAAGAGAACATAATATTAATATATTACAACCGATCTAATAGATTTGCCCTCATGCATTAGGTGAAATGCTTCATTAATTTGATCAAGCGGCATGGTGTGAGTGATTAAATCATCGATATTAATTTTCCCATCCATATACCAGTCTACTATCTTGGGGACATCTGTTCTTCCTCTCGCACCCCCAAATGCTGATCCTCTCCAGACCCTTCCTGTGACTAGCTGGAATGGTCTTGTGGAGATTTCTTGCCCTGCGCCTGCAACCCCTATGATTACAGATTCTCCCCAACCTTTATGACAACACTCTAAAGCCTGCCTCATTGTGTTTACATTACCAATACACTCAAAAGAGTAATCAGCGCCTCCATCTGTGATGTCTAGAATATTTTCTACAACGTCATCCGAATTAGTGGGATTGATAAAATCAGTCATTCCAAAGCTCTTTGCTAGCTCAACTTTTTGTTCATTTATGTCTACGCCAATAATTTTGTCAGCGCCAACCATTTTTGCACCCTGTATTACATTTAGACCAATTCCACCTAGTCCAAAGACCACAACATTTGAGCCTGGTTCAACCTTAGCATCATAAACCACTGCCCCTATGCCTGTCGTAACGCCGCAACCTATGTAGCAAATTTTATCAAAAGGAGCATCTTTTCTTACTTTAGCAACGGCAATTTCTGGCATTACTGAATAGTTAGAGAATGTTGAACAACCCATATAATGGAATATAGGATCCCCATTAAGAGAGAACCTTGACGTTCCGTCTGGCATGAGTCCCTGTCCCTGCGTCTCTCGTATAGACTGACAAAGATTGGTTTTCGGGTTCAGGCAAAAGTTACACTCTCTGCACTCCGGCGTATAAAGAGGTATCACATGATCACCCGGCTTCACTGAGGTAACATTTTTGCCAACTTCCATGACTATGCCTGCGCCTTCATGACCTAGAACAGACGGAAATATACCTTCAGGATCGTCACCTGAGAGGGTAAATGCGTCTGTATGACAAACACCCGTGGCTTTCATTTCGACTAATACTTCATTGTCGCCTGGGCCTTCTAAATCTAATTCTTCGATGATGAGATCTTCACCGGCTTTCACTGCCAAAGCTGCTTTTGTTTTCATTTTTCCTCCTAAAGATAACCAAGACTTAGAATATCAATTATCTTAGCTATATCAAACAATCGAAGTGATTAGATTATTTTTAAACCGAATGCTAATGTAGTTAAAATTTTTAGATATTGGTATGTATAGATCTTTCAGGCAAGTTATCGAATTACTGGACTCACAGGGAAAACTGATAAGGGTAAGTAAGCCAGTTGACCCCCGGTTTGAAATGCCAGCACTTATGAAGGCCCTTGAAGACGACTCCAAAGCTTTCATCTTTGAGAACGTTAAAGGTTCCGACTATAAAGCTGTTGGAGGACTATTTACTTCGATGAGTCGTTATGGCCTTATATTTAATGATGATGGAAGTGAAGAGTTTACTTACGAGCAAGCAGGACAAAAGGTTATGGGCGGCATTGCTAATCCCATCCCATATAACAATGTTGAATCTGGGCCAGTCATTGAAAATGTATTAACCGGCAGTGATATTGACTTAACCTCATTGCCAGCTCCCACTTTCTTTGAGCTTGATACTGGGCCATTTTTAACCGCAGCTGTAGGGATATTCAAAAAACCAAATGGCACGATTAATGTTGGTTTCTATAGGTGCCTGATCATTGATTCTCAAAACCTGCTGATTAATGCAAGCGGGCTAAGCGACCTAAGAAAAGCATATGCTTGGCACAAGGAAAACGAACAAGAGATGAGGGTCGCAATGGTCTTAGGTGCGCCACCTGCTTTATTGATGGCTGCAGCATCAAAATCTCCAGATGATATATCTGAGCTGGATGTTGCTGGGGGAATTAATGGAGATGCAATCGATGTCATTTTTGGGCCTGAGTCTGGATTGCCCATACCTGTTGACTGTGAAATGGCATTCGAAACAATCGTTGATTTAGATAATATGGTAGAAAACACACTTGGTGAGTTTGGTGCGCAGTATGGAACTGAGCATGCTCCGATGTGTAAAGTTACCAGTATGCTCAAAAGAAATGACGCCATGTTTTACACTCTGATGGCAGGAAGAGCAAAAGAGCACAATAATTTAGGCTATCTAACTGTTTACGGTATTATTAAAGGCCTAGAGCAAAAAATTAAAGAGACATACTCAAACGTTAGAAACCTTACGGTTCATTTTGATACAAAGATTGGCCCTCTGATGCATCTTGTTATTGCCATTAAAAAGAATGATGATGATGAGCCTGGCCGCATGATAAAAGAATTATTTGAAATGAACATGGGATTTTTCAATTTAGCTTGGATGGCAAAAAGAATCATCATTGTTGATGATGATGTTGATCCGAATGACATGGATGATGTCGAGTGGGCCACATGGACCAGGATAGGAAGAGCCGAAAAGCTTCATACATTTTCAAACTTCGTAACTTGGGAAGTTGATAGAGCCGCCTTACCAGACGGAACCTCAGTTCGTATCGGTGTCGATGCCACCAAGGACATGGACCATGCCGATGATTTGGTGAAACCGACAATCCCAAATGAAGATGAAATTAAACTAAAAGACTATTTATAAGAGTGCTGTGATGATCGATCCTTATTTGGCCGTTGCCCTTCAAACCAAAGTAAAGCATGTAAAAACCAGGGATGAGGTTCAGACCAATCTGGACCATATTGGGAATATGATTGAGATGGTGACTCATATGTGTTCACTGGAGCTGCCCGTTAAGATAATTGCCCTTGGCGAGGGAGCGATTCAGGGTTTTGTAGATGAGATACTTGATATGAATCAGGCTGAATATGCAAAGACAATGGCAGCAGAAATACCTGGCCCTGAGACAGATTTCCTTGGAAAGCTCGCAAAAGAGAAAGGGACTTACATCATCGGACAACTGAAGGAAAGATTGCCAGAGTATAAAGACAGGTTTTTTAACACGATATTCATCATTGATGACAGTGGAGATGTCATATACAAACATCACAAGAACATAGTGGTTTTTGTTGAGCACTCTACAACACCTCATGATGTCTATGATCAATGGGTTGAACAGCATGGCGATTCCATTGAAGCATTTTTCCCAGTTGCAAAAACCCCAATAGGCAATATTGCAGGCACGGTTGGTGTCGAGGGATCTTTTCCAGAATCATTCAGAGCTTTTGCCCTAAATGGAGCTGAGATTCTCTATAGGGCATCCTTGCCAGAACCATGGGTTTCGAGAGAAATCTTTGAGGTTCAGAACCGATCAAGAGCAATTGATAATACGGCATATATGATTGCCCCCAATACAGGATCGCTCATCATGCCCTCAAACAACGGAGGAGAGCCAACTGTAATTGATGGTGCGCTTGGTGGAAAATCATCCATTATTGATTATAAGGGCACGATTCTTTCAAAAACAGATACCGTTGGAGATGCCTATACTGCAAGCGAGATAAACATTGAAGCCTTAAGGCACTATCGTCAGAATGCACGATTCCAGAACTGGATACCTTATCTAAAAACCGAGATTTTTAAAAAACTCTATGACCAATCTATTTGGCCAAGCAACCTCCCCCCAATGAACCATGAGGATGCCGGGAAGGTCTTTAGTGACTCAATAAAGAAACTCATTGAGTCCGGAACGTTTACTGAAAAATCAAGCAAATAAGTGCTTCCTCATAATTTCAAGCCTGACGGTACATACGACCTGATCAGACTCGGTAGCGATCATGATGGCGGCTACCTTATAGATCCCAACTCCATTGAGCAAGCCAGCGCACTGCTTGCATTGGGAATAGGTAAAAACTGGAGCTTTGAAAAAGATTTTTTAGAAAAGAAAAGTATTGAAGTTCACGCTTATGATCACTCAGTTGGGGCAGTTTTTTGGGCTAAGCACTTCCTGAAGAGAGTTTTAGCTATTCTTATTGGCAGGTTCAAAGACCCAATTGATGCTGTGAAATTATTTCTAGAATTTAAATCATTCTTCAAAGAGCAGGCAGTTCTATATTTAGAAAAAGTTGGAACTGCAGAAGACTGTGACACTAACCTGAATCAGGCACTAGAGAAATTAAATGAAAAGCCACTTTTCTTAAAGGTAGACATAGAGGGTTTTGAATATCAAATTCTAGATGAGATCATCGAATGCAAAAATAATTTGTCGGGATTAGTGATTGAGTTTCATTCGGTTAGAGAAAACAAGCATAGAATTGAACATTTCATTAAAGAGATAGGTCTTAGACTTGTTCACATTCATCCAAATAATAATCGTTTGGACGAGGAGGGTGACCCAAAAGCAATTGAGCTTACTTTTTCAAGAAACCCAACTAAGCTTGAGGACAAATATATACACCCTCATGCACTGGATCAAAACAATGTCCCGAGAAAAGATTCGGTCACATTAAGATTCACTGAAATCTAGCTCTATCAGCACCATCCTTTTTGCAGCCCCTTCTGCATCTTCCTTAATAGGCTTTCCATTTTTGTACCCAACTTGTCCGAAAAAACCGTCAATTCGGCTATGTGTGAATAGGGCATTAAGCTTAGGGAAGATGTACTCAAAATCATCGGCTTCAATGTTTATTTTTGAGCAAACCTCTTTTCCTTTAAACAAGATTTTTATTTCCTCAACATCCGTCAAGTTTCTCCACCATATGTTGGGTTTGTCGGTTACACAGCTAAGCAACCCTTTTTTATGTTCGAAAAAGCTGACAGGTATGAAATACTTCTTCCTGGTTTTCTTGCCTTCGACGTGGAGCACTATAAAAAAGTGACTTAAAAGGTAATGAAGAGGTGACTTTAAAATAAATATCGTAATTGGGTTGATAAATAAACGCCAAATCATTCTGAGGACTTTTTTTCAGTTTTTTTAATTCTTTCGAGAACAGATTCTTTCACATCATAGGGTTCCCAGTTTTTTGGAGCAGCATAAATACCGAGTTTGACCATTTTATTCACTTGATGCTTGACCAATTCGAGCTGATCTTCTTCTGTGAAAGGCGGTTCATCAAGGCATAGATTTTTCGGGTATATTCCACCCTTTGCCATCATTGCATCATAGATGACCTTATACTCCTCGACTCTCATGTCTTTGGTTAGGTTTTGCCACTGACCTCTTAATCTAAAATCCCTTAACCCATCTATATTTACTATTGCGCTAACCAGTGCTTCGCCACCGGAGAGATACTCAGAGATGATTTGGCCCCTATAATCAATGATCTGGCTTTTGCCATTACTGAACTTAAAGTCTTCTCCGCCAGGCATATAGATTCCGCCAATATTTGGGGCAAGAACATAACAAGTATTAAAAATCGCATGAGATTGATTTTGTATTTGGTTCATGTTATTTCCCATCCAGGGTTCTGGATACTGCGATCTATAAATGATTTCAGCACCATTCATAGCCAATCCTCGCGCGGCTTCAGGGTAACTTCCCTCGGCACAAATTAAAGTTCCAATATTTCCAATTTCGGTTTTAGCAACGGGGTATAGGGCATCGTGTAATTTTTCAGGATCATCCCCATATTTTTCTAAATAAACATTCCAAATATCGCTTGGAGCTGTATTGGTCTCTTTTTGATAGAAGGAGGTTTTAATATGGGTATGAATGAGTTCTCCTTTTGGATCAATAATGAAAGCAACATTGAAAATTCGATCTGGCATAAGCTCAGGAACCTTTGCAACCATCTGGGCGATAAGATAAATGTTGAACTGTTTACAAATCTCTCCCAGAAACTCAGTTTCCTTGCCTGGTATTTCAGGAACCACTTCGTTATAGATTCTTAAGTGTTCGTCTCCTCCACCTAAACACCAGCCTCCAATACCACCCTCAGAGATTGAGACTAGCTGTACAGGGAGATCCAAGCTGCAATTCCAAACAGCGTATCCGATGCTTGTTTCAAGTCTTTTCAGATCTTTCCAGTAATCATCAATACTGGTAGCCATATGCGATTCATTCTGAATACCTACAGCAGAATATTGCAGTGTCATAGTTTCTCCTTCTTTTTCAAAAAATCTAAATTATAAAAAATCGATTCAATCAATAGCATATTACAGTATATTTAATATTTAAAAATCAAATGAAAGGGGAGAGCATGAGCAACAATGAAAACCCAAATACCACACCCAGTGAAATATCTTTCAAGGATATCCCTTTTAACTCCTACAAAATTTTCTTTATTTGTTTGATCGGAGTCACTTTTGCAAACCTAGATCATTCAATTTTTATTCTGGTGAGTGAAAAATTTCAAAATGATTTTGGTTGGTCATTAACAGATGTGGGCTGGTATGTTGCGATTACATTTTTCATCTCAGGCATACTATGCACTCAGGTTGGTGTTCTCACAGATCGCATTGGAAGAAGAAAGTCTTTGTTGTGGTCAACTTTTTTGACACCTGTTTTTGTTGCTTTTTTGGCAATTGCTCCAAACACAATATCAGTACTTATTGCTAGAACACTGGGCTTCACTGCTGCAGGAGCACAATCACCGATTACATTGACAACAGTTACTGAATCTTCTCCAGCTAGATATAGGGGGCTTTTTACCGGCATACTGCAGATTGGTTTTCCACTGGGTTGGTTTTTTGCATCAATACTGGTTGCCTTCATGATCGAGCAACTTGGAATCAATTGGAGATATACCTTCTTGCTTGCTTTACTCTTTTTGCCATATGGGTGGATAATATATAAATATCTCCCTGAATCTGAAGCTTGGTTAAAATCTCAAGCATCAAAATCTCCAGATGAGCCATCCATTAGCACCATGATTTTGTTTCAGGAAAAATGGAGAAGAAAAACATTGCTGCTATTCACGGGACAGTTTTTATATGCATTTGCATATGGCAGCACATTAATGCTTGTGCTGTATTTCACTCAAGAAAGGGGTTGGGACATTGTCGATGCCATTAAGATTGTTGGTTATTCATACGGGATAGGCGCTTTTGGCTATATTGCAGCTGCCATAGTGGGTGAGTTTTTCTTGATTCGAAGAAACACAATCATCATTTGGGCACTCTCCGGCAGCCTCGCTTTCATTATGCTGATTTGGTGGGCGCAAGGATGGACACAGGTCTTATTTGTTTATGGGTTGATGACATTGTTTTTTTATGGCGCCTATGCAGTTATGGCAACTTTCATAGCAGAGAATTTCCCAGCAGAGCTTAGAGCTACAGCGGCTAGTTTTTCTGGGACATTGGCAATTAATCTAGGCTTTGGTTTAGGGCCGCTAGCCATCACATATGCCGCAACTAGTTTTGGCTGGAACATGGGATACACTTATGTTGGAATCATTCCAATCCTTCTTGCAGCGGTTATATTTATGTTTCTTGAGCCGGTTCCAAGAGAGGATGTTTTTTAGGCCTAGGCTTCTGAGTATTTCTCAAAGTCACAGGTGAAGTCATGAAAGGTATGGTTTGGCTCATATGCAAATGGCTTCCACCCCAATTGTTCATAATCGCCAGCCAGAGAAGTGGGCTTAATAAGCCCCCCTGTTTGAACCACAGCCCCAAAATTTTCTCTTCCTCTGAACATCATAGGATCCCAACCATGATACATATAGATCATATTTTGCCCCATGGATGAGGTCACATGCGCTTGAGCGATAAATGAGCCAGATTTACTGAATACCCGAATGAGCCCACCGTCTTCCACGCCTTTTTCTTTTGCATCATCAGGATTAATATAGACATCCGGTTCTCCACGCTGAAGACTTAAAAGGAAGCTGTCATCTCTCCACATACTATGAATGCCATGTCTGGCATGGCCCATCAGCATTTTCATAGGATATCCGTCATTGATGATAGGGTCTTTATGCCCAGGCAGTGCTTCATCAAACTTAAAAAACCAATCATGATCGATATAGAATTGTTGTCTATGGGTCAGTGTCTTATAGCCTGTCTTTTCTCTGACATTGTCATAGATCTCTGAGAAATAGGGAGACTCTTTAGAATGCAGTGTGGTTTCAGAACCTTTGTTTCTTATAAAACCTTTTGTTGCGAGTTCTTCGTATTTCACATTTTGTATTCCCGTGGTGTTATCGAGCAGAAATTGAATGACATCCTTTACAGACTTGATTGCTCCTTTGTCAGTGAAGGTGTCATGATATTTAGTAAAATCTCTGGCAAATGGAACACCAATCACATTGTCATTTATGGGCTTAATGCCTCTTTCGGCAGCCCTGATAGAAATGGCTTTTGTAAGCCGCTCATAGGCGGTCCAATCATCAACTGATTCACCCAGTGGTTCCACCGCCTTATCTATGACTTGCATGAAGGGTGTTCTGGGCTCCAAATGGAAATCATGTCGCTCATAATGATGAGCAATAGGCAAAACGTAGTCCGAATACATAGCCGTTGCTCCCATATCTGTAGCAAAGGTCACTATGGTTTCAAGTTTACTAAAAGCATTTTCTCGCCATCTTTTTCCTGATGATCTCCAACTGGCTGCATTGGTTCCTGAATATATTCCCATCTTCCAAGGTTTTTTTGAATAATCTGGAAACCATCCATTTTTCACCGATTCATTAAAATGATGATCGTATTCGTCAGCCAATTCTTTTCCATAAATATCTTCATTGAACTCTTTCATATTCGCATGAACATAGTCCCATCTTGAGAGTGTTGCCACACGAAAGGCTGCGATTGGATTTTTTAGAGCAAAAGGAAAGAGTGCACTTTCATCCTTTGCGAGATTTGTGATCGTAAGTCCTCCACCTTCTTTCCCTGTGTTTCCTGTAATGCATAGAAGTAAAAACAAAGCCCTTTGCAGTAGGTCACCATGAAGATATTTTGATGCACGATATCCTGCGTATATCATGCCTGGTTTTGAGCTTGCAAATTTTCTAGCCACTTCTCTAATGACCTTTGCACTGATGCCGGTTACTTTTTCGGCATATTCTGGAGTATGCTCAGACGACCTTTGTTTTACTAACTCAAAAACAGTGGTGACCTCTACAGGACCATCCTTTGTTTCCACAGTCCACTCACCTTCAATCGCCGGCTTTAGTCCTTTAAGGTCAATAGAGGGCATGGGTGGTATGAGATGCTCAGGGGTCCCTGGCGGCGGAGTGGGAGGCGTGCCCGTTCCTGGCGCTTCGGTTAATCGATTGTTTTCCTCATTCCAAAAATAAAACCTATTTTCTTTGGCGTCAGTATCGGCTTCAGGCAAGTCGGTTTCTCTTAGGTATTTTAGATTGTCTTTTCTCACTAAGAAAGGAAGATCAGACTGTTCCCTCATGTAATCCTCATCATAACTTTTGTCGCTTATGATGGTTTCTATCATTGCCATTGCCAAGGCAATATCTGAGCCAGGTTTGGGATTTAGCCATTTGCTGGCATGCATGGCGGTTGCATTAAAATCAGGCGATATTGAAATAATTTCAGTGCCATTATATTTTGCTTCCCAGAAGAAATGTGCATCAGGAATTCTTGTGACCGCGGGATTGCAGAACCAAACCAAACAACACTTGGATTTATAAATTTCCGCCATTGTATTGCCCAGCGTCACATGTCCCAATGTAATTTGGGCTCCAGTGAAACAGTCACCGACTCCAGCGAAGGCTTCTGGCATCTGCACCCCTGTAATGTTTGCAAACCTCATGATGCTGGCGTAAGACGCTCTTTTCATGACCATTTGAGTGCCTAAGCCGCATGTGATCGAATCTGGGCCGTGTTCTACAGAATGATCGATGAACTTATCTGCAACCTCCATCATGGCTTGTTCCCAAGAAATTCTTTCCCACTTTCCTTCGCCCCTCTCTCCAACCCGCTTAAGAGGGTAGAGTATTCTCTGCTTTCCATACATGTATCGCGAGTGACTCAACCCCTTTTGACAACCTCTTGGCCCGTAGTCAGGAGCATCCCCTGAAGAACTATATTCTCCTTGTTGCTCTTCTCTCCATACAACGCCATTTTTTACATAAATATTGAAAGCGCATTGTCCTGTGCAATTTGTTCCATGTGTCGATCGACTGACTTTATCCCAGGTCCATTTTTTTCTCGCAACATCTTCCCAAGAACGATATTGATTTTGAGTACTTGAGGCTAGGCTTGATGCCGAGTAGTTTAATGCCAGGCCCACCGATGCTGAGCCGCCAAGAAAGCTTCTGCGATTAACTTTGGAATCCGTGATCATTGAAATAATGTATCACAAAAGAGGCTAGGTGTTATGTTGTCCCGGAAGAACCAAAACCATGCCGCTTGCCTGGCCGATTGCAAACTCGACCAAATTCATTCGGTCATTGCCAAAAAACATTTTATCCCCAACAAACATTGTCGGACTTCCGTACCCCCCAAGTTCGGCAAGCTCTTTAGAGTTCTCTTCAACGATAAGATCGAGAGAAGCGTCATCCAAGGATTCTTCAAATTTTTCATCCAATTCTATTTGTTTCGCGATATTCAATAAGACCTCCTTATCAGAAATGTCTTTTGAGTCGCTGAAGAATGCCTTAAACACTTCCTCTGAGTATTCTTTTATAACCCCTTTTTCCTCTGCATATGCCACACCTCTGGATGCAGCCATTGAGATGCTATGATCAATATTTTCCATAGGCTTTATGATCACGCTGCAATAATTTGACCAGTCTTGAAGATCTTTTACCCTGTAATTTTTTTGATAATCAGCCGTTATCGTCTTAGTTTTTTTTAGGATTTTCTTCATTAACTCAAGATTAACGGGCTTCCAAACAATGTCCGATGCGGTTCTGGTTGTAGTTTGTATAAGTCTTCTAAAACCAAGATAAGTCCATGGGCAACTGTAGTCGAAGTAAAAATCAACGGCGATTCTTTTTTGATTCATGCTTCTCTCCCTCTCAATTCTCTTTTAAGTATTTTGCCATTAGCATTTCTTGGCAAGGCTTCAATTTTTTCAATGATCTTGGGCATTTTAATCGATGCGATTTTGTCCTTACAAAATTCCTGAACATCGTCTACTGATAATATGCCTTGCCCTTCGTAAACTATGAATGCTTTTATAATTTCACCCCATTTATCATCGGGATGGCCGATAACCGCAACCTCATTAATTTCTGGATGTTCTAAAAGAACCTCTTCAATTTCCCTTGGGTAAATGTTGATTCCACCTGAAATGATCATGTCTTTTTTTCTGTCCACAATGTATAGAAAGCCATCAGCATCTTTTTTGGCAAGATCTCCGACCGTGAGCCATTTTCCATCAAAGGCAGCGTCTGTTTCTTTTTCTTTTCGCCAGTAGCCATTGAAAATATATGGGCTGGCGGTAAAAACTTCGCCAACCTCATCTGCTGCACATTCTTCTCCGTCATCATTCAATAGTTTTATCTCTGTATAGGGGAAAGGCTCTCCAACACATTGTTTTTTTCGTAATTGGTCGTCCGGTCTTAGGTTTGAAATAATTCCACCCTCTGTAGATCCATAGCATTCATAGAGCAATCCCTCTCCAAAATGGCCAACAATTTTTTCTTTTAATGACTGAGGCAATGCAGATGCATTCGATATGATGGTTTTTAGCGAACTGCCAGGGCAAGCCTCAAGAGTAGACCGATCCACGTCCAGCATTCCATAAAAGTGAGTGGGGACGCCAAAAAATCCTGTGATCTCTCCCTCCTCGAGTGTTTTCATGACTAATTCAGGGTCAAAGCTATCCATTAGCTCTGCATATCCCCCAAAAAATATTGGGGCTAAAGAAAAGATCATGCCAGCACCATGACACATTGGAGCAATGGAAAGGAAACGATCATCCGAAGAAAAGCAGCCATACTCTTCAGCCATACCATAAAGCGTTAAGGATCTTGATCGATGCGGCACTAGAACTCCCTTTGGTTTCCCTGTTGTTCCTGATGTATAGGGGATGGTAAAGGTTTTTGATTCATGAATGGTTGGAAGGTTTAGCGATTGGCCAGCCCGATCTATTTCCTCCAACTCATCTATGCAAATGATTGCTTGAGCACACTGGATTGGATTCTCCTCAAGCAGAGAACAAACTCTTTCATCAGCAAAGATTAATTTTGACTCTGCATCTTTGCAAATGGAGACAATCTCTATTGCTGTCAATTTTGGATTGACCGTTGCAATGGGGTGCCCCAACTGAGCAGCTGCAAGAACAATTTCCATATATTCAATAGAATTAGACGCAACAATTGCAATGTTGGAATCCTGTGGGATCTCGAAAGATCCTATAAGACTAGCGATTGAGTTCATTCTTGTGCTTAGTTCACGATACGTTCTTGTTTTTTGTCCGTGCTTGTATGCAACCTTAGAAGGATTTTCTGAACAGACTGAGCGTATTCCCTCAGATATTGTTGTGTGTTTGAATGTTGAAGGTGCCTCGATGCTCATAAGAGTATGCTCTTAACCTAAATTGAAGACTTCTAAGGCATTTTCTCTCAATATTCTCTGAGATGCAGACTCTCTAAAATTTAGATCATTGAATTCTTCAACCGCTCTCACAGGGTCAATCACAGGCCAGTCTGTGCCAAAAAGGACTTTCTTCTGTCCATAAGAATTTGCATAGTGAACATATGACTCCGGCCAATATTTTGGCGCATAAGCATCGCCTGCTGTATATACATTTTCATGTTTCCAGCACATCGAAATCATTTCTTCAGTCCAAGGTATTCCGATGTGAATGCCAATCAATTTTAACTCAGGAAAATCAATCGCAACCTCGTCTAAATAAATTGGTCTACCCACGCTTGGTAAGCGTCTGTTCCTCGAATAGATAAGGTTGTGCCCTACCTGCATCATAATTGGTATCCCAAGCTCAGAGCATTTTGCATAATAAGGATAATATTTCCTGTGATTAGGTGGTAATTCACACCAATGAGGGTATAAGTGTGCACCGACAAAGCCCATTTCTTTCACGGCATATTCTAAATCCCTGAGGCCTTCCATCCCCCTGAAGGGGTCAATTCCCGCTAATCCAGAGAAACGATCGGGATAGTCTGTGCATACTTTGTGAACACTTTCATAGGGAACTTCAAAAGATTCTTGGACTCGTATGTCGCCTGCTCGGACTGCAATTAATAGTGATCGCTCAATTCCAGCTTTATCCATTTTTTTAATGTAGTCCGGGATCGTAACACCAGCTCTCATTTCTTCAGGCATGCGCACCTGTTTCTTGAACTCATCATCAAGACCGGTTTGCCCGAGCTCTACCTCTTGAGGAGTATAAAGGTTTACAACGATGTCAATGATTCCGCTCATGTTGTTAATCATGGGATTAAAACCCAAGTATCAAGTGAATAAAAGTTATAGTTTCTTACTGGCCGTCTAAGTCCCAGGGCCCTGTTGATTTTGATCTCACCGGCAAGCCAGATATAACCGCTGCTTGTGTTTTAGGATCATAATTGACAGCGTCACCCTTAACAATCACTTGCGAGTTGAGTGTTACCCAGTTAATCAATGATCCATCCAGCCTGAAAATCCAACTGGCCCCCATTTCTTCTCCGCTCACAAAATGTCCATGCTTCACTTTTGCAGGCCTAAAGAAATATGTTCCTGGAGTGAACCGACCAAAGTTATATTCCATGTGCCCTGTTAGTGTGTAGGCCTCTTCAAAAACAGGGTGATGAATAAGCCTATTGTCTGACCATCCGGGTGGTGCCCAGCCAAGCAATGTGATAAATCCTTTTTCATTTTCTTCTTCCGGAGAAGGATCATGGTATAAGATCTTTAACTGAAGAAATCTCTGAGAGTCTCCTTCATAGATGTTATCCATCCAATCCATTTTCGATGAGTCACAAATGGTGAGCTTTCCCGGTTCTTCAGATGCAGTGTTTCCCCCCTCAGGAATAAATTCGCTCTTGTCAGCTTCAGATACAGAGAAACCCCAATCACCATATTCCCTGAAAATAAGCACTTCCGTGCCCTTATCGACACTCATCTCTGGAATTCTTAGGCCCGCAGGAGCTCTCCAATACATGCCTGGCCCGAATATTTCGTTGCCCATTTTTACGCGACCTTCAAGAACAAACCATTCTGTATCAGCCTCATGGTAACCACCAGGTCGGTCCCAAACAGTTTCAAAGATTATTTTTGTTGAGGCAGATCCATCTTCTTCATCATAGGATAGATGTCTTTGCATCGCTCTTCCTGTGCCACCGTGAAGTTCAGCAGGGTGCCAGCATAGATCGCTTTGTTGTATTAGTTCTACGTGTGGCCTCATTCAAAACTCCTAATATAAAAAGATTATTGTCCCTAGAATATATATGAAAACAATTATCGGATAAAGGGAAAAACCTTAACCTTATAAAGGGTTGTCAAAATAATTTGATTTAATGATAATCTAAGTAATCTAAAACAAATGAGGAAGAACTGTGAGTGAAGTTAACCTTACATGGTCAGGCGTCAACGTAACCGTAACTGAAGAATACCTGGGGGAAATGAAAGTTGCTGTAGATATGCAGCAAAGCAAAGCATTCAGAGATTATAGAGTCGGAAGAGCCATTGAGCTTGCACAAGAGAATCTTGAAGCACTCGAGAGTGATAGCAGTTCGGAAGAACTCCAGTTTTTAGTCTCTCAATACATCGGAGAGCTATACTCGTGGCAAGAAGATGGAGAGATTGTTGAGCCCGAGGTTAAACGAGGCTAAATTATGGCTGAATACGAGATCTGGAAGTTTCTTCACATTTGTATGTTTGTGTTCTGGCTAGGAACCGATGTTGGTGTGATGCTTTGTTCAAAGAAGTCTGTCGACCCAAATCTCTCTATTGAGGCCAGATTTCAGATGTTAGAAATGGCATTGAAAATTGAACTGCTTCCTCGGGTAATGTGGGTCATGGCACTTCCTTTTGGGATCCACCTTTCATTGACACTTGGTTATATCAATCTTTCAATGGTTGAGATTATTCTGATATGGGGCTTTACCTTCACTTGGTTAGTGATCAATGTAGGTGGCGCTGCAAACCTCAATAAACCATGGGGCCAAAACCTGTCGAAAATCAATCGCTATATTGTTGCATTGCTCGGTGTTGGATTGATTTTTGTTTCTATAACATCATTCATGGGCAATGGTCCTTATGATGCTAATTCTGTTGCATTAAAGGTTGGTCTTTATGGGTTAGTGAATCTAACCATTCTTGGAATTGAGATTGCTTTTTTCCCTCTCGGGAAAGCTTTTGAGAGACTCGCAATAGAAGGCTCATCACCCGATTTGGAATCAGAAATCAGTGGCGGCATGAGTAAAACACTTCAGTGGGTTCATGCCACATACATGCTGATATTCATTGTGGCATTCATTGGTGCCACAAAAATTATTGGCTAGAATTGACCAAAAAAAATCCCCAAGAAATATTTACAAAGCCAATCCTGGAATGGTGGCATAAATCCGGAAGAAAAGATTTGCCTTGGCAAAAGGAGAAGTCACTCTATAAAACATGGGTTTCTGAAATCATGTTGCAGCAAACACAGGTTAAGACCGTCATTCCATACTTCCTTAAATTTTTGTCTGATTTTCCATCGATCAGCGGGCTTGCAAATGCAAAAGAGTCAGAAGTGATGTCGCATTGGTCAGGGCTTGGCTACTACTCAAGAGCAAGAAACCTTCATAAAGCCGCCACAATCATAAAAAAAGAATACGGTGGAAAATTTCCACAAAATTTTGATCAAATAGTTGCCTTGCCAGGTATCGGACCATCAACCGCAGGCGCAATTCTTTCGCTTAACAAGATAGAGCCTAGACCGATCATGGATGGCAATGTAAAGAGAGTGATCGCTAGGCATTTTTATGTAGAGGGTGATTTAAGCAAAGGAGATTCTAAAAATAGAATATGGAAACTCACTGAGAGTTGCATACCCGATAGCGAATTCGATGTATTCACTCAAGCAATAATGGATCTAGGGGCAACAGTTTGCCTGCCTAGAAAATACAAATGTGAACAATGCCCAGTGAACCAGAGCTGTATCGCGAAAAGAAAAAATATGGTGGAGTCTCTCCCCCAAAAGAAAGCAAGAAAACCAAAAAAGAAAACCGAATATAATTTCATGGTGATTAGATCTGGAGAAGATTTTTTATTGGAGCGCAGAGACTCAAATGGTATTTGGCCCGGCTTATGGTCTTTTCCAACTTTGGAGATTAATGAAAAGGTAGGCCCCTGGATTAATTCATATATTGGAGTAAGTAACTCGTATGAGCTTAGTTATATGGATCCATTTATTCATTCGCTCTCGCACATTGATATAAAAATTAATCCCATTATCGTCGATGTGAATGATTATAAAACGGATACAATTAGTAAGGACATGATCTTCATAAAGCGACAAAAAATTAAATCATTGGGCATCTCAAAAGCAGTCAAAAAAATTATCGATGAATTATAATTTGCACATGAGTAAAAAAATATTTTGTAAATACTATAAAAGAGAATTGGATCAAATGGAAAGACCTCCATATCCAGGGAGTCTTGGCGAAAGGGTTTATCTGAATATCTCAAAAGAGGCATGGGATTTATGGCTAGAACATCAAACCATGTTGATTAATGAAAATAGATTATCAATGGTTGATCCTTCAGCAAGAGCATATCTTCAAAATGAAATGATTAAATTTTTATTTCAAGGAGGGTCAGAAAGGCCAAAGGAATACATCCCATTGACAGAATAATTTCTTCACAAATTTTGTTATTTTTCTATAGAATATGCGAACCGTGGCCAGATAGCTCAGTAGGTAGAGCAGCGGACTGAAAATCCGCGTGTCGGTGGTTCGATTCCACCTCTGGCCACCACAAAATACCAGCTCGAACACATAATATCTATTTTAGAATCGGTCTAAAATACGCAAATAAAGCTTTTAACTGCACAGATTTAAATATTTTTTCAAAATAAAATAAAATATATATATTATTCATATACTTATGACTGATATTAATTTTCATAACTTAAATCAGGTTTTTGATAATTTGCTGCATCCCATAGGGGATAACTGATCTGACAGCAGTTCAAAATGTTGTAAAAAAACAAAATACATGGAATTTTTGACCTATTTCAACAATTCTGACTACATGGAATTGTTCTTTATTAAACATGTCGTTTGATATAGGAACATTAATTAAATTAAACCTTAATTAGGGGAGGATTTTATCATGAATAAAATCAAAGGATGGATAGCAGAACTAACTGAAATCGCTGTTGCACTAGTAGCACTTGGTGTTGCTGCAGGCGTTGTATTTGGTATGGACGTACCATTTGTCGGCGCTGTACTTGGCAATTTGATCGATTTGATCAATACGCTGGGTTCTAACGGTGTAGTAGGTATCATCGTTCTAGCTATACTCTCAGGAATGTACGGCTCACGCGGTATGTAAATGAGAAGCAAGCCTTTTAAGTTTTTAAAAATTTAAAAGCAAAAGAAAAGGGCTCTTGCAAAAGAGCCCTTTTTCTTCTCAAATAACAGATATGCTCAATTCATTTAAAGATATCCTGACCAAGGTCACAGATCTAACGATCCTGTTTGCGTCAATTTTTACCTTTTTGGCATTCATCACACCAAAAGAAATCTCCATTGATCCATTGGAAAGATCTAGAGAGAGGGCATCCATCAGTCAATCAGAATTAAGGGATGCGAGAAATGCTTTATCAGAAAACGAGGCGATGGCTTCCACCATTCAGGCCTCTATTAATGAATTCAATCAAAGACTGTCTGGTCTTGACCCAACCCTAGACTCAGCTGAACTTCAGGCTTTACTTAGCCAAATTGACTCTGCAGCAATTAATCTTGAGAAAGAAGAGTCTGAGAAAAAAAGTTTTGTTGAGCGTATTGAGGCACTCGAGGCATCGATTAATTCAGAGCGTCAAAAAATTAATAATCTTGAAAATCAACTCAATAGCAGCAAATCCATCTCGTGGATTCAGCCGGTAAGAAAAAACGTTGAAGCATTGGCAAATGCAGCCGGCATGGATGGTATTCTTGCTGGGTTTGCATCATTAATATTTTGCCTTGTCTGCAAAAGACGAAAAGAATGGTTTAAAAGAATTTTTAGAATCTTCTATAAATAAATATCGATCTATTTACAATATCCGCCATGAGCGAGATTGATTTCAGCGATAATAATTGTTTTGTGTGTGGACCCAATAATTCATCAGGTCTCAAAATCACTTTTTCAATCAATGACGACGATGTCTGCATGGCTGAGTTTACGCCTGAGGATCATCATGTAGGCTTTCAAAATACCACACACGGGGGGATTATTTTTAGCTTGTTAGACGATGTCATGGCTAATTGGCTATTTTTAAAAGATTTGCCTGCTCAGACTGCCAAATGTGATCTTCGTTATAAAAATTCACTGCAAACAGGGGAAACGGTTTTACTTGAGGGGCATCATTTAAAAACTAAATCAAGAATGGCCATGATGTACGGTCTTATGAAAACGAAAAAAGAAGAAAAAGTCATCGCCGAGTGCCATGCAAAATTCATGATTATGCCACGATGATTCGGTGTAACTTTTTGTAACGTCTATCCGCCAAAGGCACTAATTACATTAGCATTCGAGCAATAGAATAATTGTTAAAAGAATCCAATGGGTTTTTATCTACGAAATCCATGCCTGAGTCGACACATGAAAGAATATATAGATAAAATCAAGAGGGTCAATCCCACAGTGCTTCTGCTTGCGGGAACATTCCTGGTCATATTGCTTCTAAGGGCCACAAAGGATGACCCAGAGGTGCTTGTGATCCAAGAAAAATCATGGCCTGTATCGGTTGTTGAGGTTCAGTATGGCGATGTCCAGCCCATAGTCTCACTATTTGGAGAAGTGATTACATCCAGGAGAAGTGAGCTTAGAGCGCGCGTAGGAGGGCAGGTGATCCAAGTTGGAGAAAATTTTAAAGAAGGAGCGGTTGTCAAAAAAGGTGAATTACTCCTGAGGGTTGACAATTTTGAATACAAGAATTCAGTCACTGAAGAAACAGCTAAATTAGAGGTGATGAACAGAGACTTTGAGCGGGCAGATGAGTTATTTAAGCAGGGATCAATATCTGAGCAATTCAGAGATAATGCCTTACTGGAAAAAATACAACAGGAGCTTGTTTTATCTGAAGCTGAGAAAGACTTAAGAGACGCAGACCTTTTTGCTCCATTTGACGGTGTAATAAATGATGTTCAGGCGACGCTTGGAAAACAAGTAAGCACTTTCAATGACAAGATTGGAGAAATCATTGACATCAAAAATATGGAAGTTCGTTTTTCTATATCCAAGGCTCAATATGGAAGACTTCTAGAAGATGAGAGCCAAATCTTGGGAAGAGCCATTGAAATGAGATGGACCGTTGGACAAAAGGATTTGGTCTTTAATGCTTCTATTTCCAGGGTTGGCGCAGAAATAACATCAAACACAGGCGGAGTAAATATTTTTGCAAATATTGAATTGGATAAAGAACAAGAAACTCCTTTAAGGCCTGGAGCATTCGTACGCTTAAGGATGCCTGATAAATCATACAAATCAGTCATCAGCATTCCTGAAACGGCAGTATATGAAGATCAATATGTCTATATTATTAAAGACCAAAGGCTTAGGAAGGCGATGATAGAAATTTCTGGATATGACCAATCAAGCGTTCTTATTAGGCCAAAGGATAAGCTCATTATCCAAGATGGAGATTTGATTATAACTAACCAGCTTAGAGAAGCCGGCGAAGGTGTTAAAGTGGATATTATCTAATGGTTTATAAGAATTATAGTCAAAAGAATAGACCCATTAACCCAAGAGATACCATGTCTCCAGACAGAGGCATTATTTCCTTCTTTGGCCGCCACAAAGTTGCGGCCAATTTACTAATGGCCATACTCATTCTCTATGGTGCATTTGGACTCACACAACTCAAAAGACAACTCATGCCTGATTTTGGCCTTGAGCTCATCAGCGTTCTTGTGGAGTGGCAGGGCGCAAGTGCTGAGGATATTGAAAGCAATGTCATCAATGCCATTGAGCCTGAGGTTCGCTTTATCAATGGAGTTAAAGAAGTCAATTCGACGGCATTTGAAGGAAGGGCTTCGATGTATATTTCATTCAAAGAGTCTGTCAGCATGAGCAAAGCTCTGACCGATGTTCAATCTTCTGTGTCAAGAATTACAACATTCCCAAAAGATATAGAAAAACCAATCATCACTCAGGTCTTACAAAGAGACGAGGTTTGTAGAATTGATATTTCTGGTCCTTTTTCAGAAAAAACACTGAAATATTTTGCAAAGCAGATTAGAAGTGACCTAATCAGCCTTGGACTTGCGAATGTCGAATTTGAAGGCGCTAGAGATAGTGAGATATGGGTAGAGATTCCATCGGATAATTTAAGGGAGCTAGACCTTACTCTCGGTCAAGTCTCATCAAGGCTTTCATCTTCAAGCATTGATATTCCGTCCGGCAGCATTAACAGCGGAGGCATATCAAGACAGATCAGAAGCGATCAGTTGGCTAGAAATCCAAATGAGTTGAGAGAGATTGAAATCGTCTCAAAACTGTCCGGAGAAAAAGTCTATCTCAGTGATGTTGCAAATGTTTATGAAACATTCAGAGAGAATTCTAGCTACCGGGTAAACACTGATGGCCCATCTATTGGACTTGTGGTCTATAGGACAAGAGGTGCAGACTCACTCATTTCTCAACAAACGGTTGAGAAATACATGGAAAAAATTTCAGGCAGTTATCCCGGATCACTTGATGTGGTTGTTTATGATGTCTTTGCAGATGCTGTGAAACAAAGAATCAATATGCTTCTTGAAAACGGCGGAACCGGACTTATTTTGGTACTCCTGGTGCTATTTGTTTTTCTCAATGGGAGAGTAGCGCTTTGGGTCGCTGTCGGTATCCCGGTCGCTTTTATGGCTGCTTTAGGAGCCATGAGTCAAATGGGGCTTTCACTTGATATGATTAGCATGTTTGCTCTGATCATGGGTATTGGCATTGTGGTGGATGATGCTATTGTTGTCTCGGAGCATACAACAACACTTCATCGAAGGGGTATGAATTATAAAGAAGCTGCCAGGCTTGGAGCGCAAAGAATGTTCCCGCCTGTTCTTGCAGCCATGCTCACAACGGTCGCGGCTTTTCTGCCGGTCTTGCTTATTCAAAATGATGTTGGAAACATTATATCCGCGGTTCCAATAACGCTCTCGTTAGTCATTATTGCAAGCCTGATAGAGTGCTTTTTGATTCTTCCGCATCATTTAAGGTCATCGCTCAAGAAAGTTTCAGAAGAAGAGAATAAAAAACCCAGAAAGTTTGATTTAATTTTCAATCGATTTAGGGATGAAAAAGTTCTTCCCATCATTGAAAAAACACACACAAAGAAGGGCTTTACTCTCACGGCAACGATTTGCATGTTGCTAGTATCAATAACACTTCTATCTACAGGCAGAGTTAAATTTGAATTTTTTGATACGCCTGAAGGTGATATTTTGCTTGCGAATTTCTCATTATCTCCTGGCACACCAGAGAAAAAAACAGAGAGCATGGTTAATGAACTGGCCAGGGCACTTTTTGAGACTGAAAAAAAACTAGGTGGCGACAAAGGGAGCATAGTAAAATATGGTGTTGGCAACATCGGGGTCAGTTACTCAGGAAAAGGATCCTCTTCTAATGACGTATCGGGCGCACATATTGGATCATTCGTGGCTGAACTTGTTTCTGGCGATGTAAGGCTCATAAGAAACCAAGAATTCATTGAAGCTTGGAAGGCTGAAATTCGACTAATGTCTGGCATTGAGAACTTTGTGATATTTGAAGGCGCTGTTGGGGGCCCTCCAGGAAGAGACATTGATATACGTATTGTGGGGAACAATCTATCTACAATGAAAAAGGCAGCTCTAGTCCTCAGGAATGAGATGAGAGTTCTCCCTGGACTATTGGCAGTAGAAGATGATTTGCCTTATGGCAAAGAAGAAATACTTTTGGAAATTAAGCCAGAAGGAGAGGCCATTGGGTTCACTGCCGAAGAAGTGGCAAGACAAGTCAGAAATTCATTTTCAGGCTCGGTGGCAAAGCGTTTTTCGCAGGATGCAGAAGAGGTCATCGTAAGGGTAAAACTGCCCAAAGACGAAACAGAAAATCAAACGATAAGAGACATTTATCTCACTTCTCCAGATGGAGGAAGTTTTGTTTTATCAGAAGTTGTTAGCCTAAAGAAAAGGCTTGGCTTTACAAAGATTCGGAAAAAAGACGGAGTGCGACAGGTTGCAATCACCGGAGATGTTGACCCTACAATCACAACCACAAGCATTGTTCTGGACGCTGTTCGTGCAGATATTCAACCCAAAATTGAAAGAGATTTTGGTGTTCGTTTGATGTATGACGGCAAAGCATTAGAGCAACAGGAAGCATTCTCTGGATTGAGGTTAGCTTTCATTATTACTTTTGCATCAATATTTATCATTCTTGCCTGGGTTTTCTCCAGTTATACAACGCCTTTTTTAATCTTGGCGGTCGTGCCATTTGGTTTGATTGGAGCAATTTTGGGCCATCTGGTGCTTGGTTTTAACTTAAGCATGTTCAGTCTTCTGGCCTTTTTTGGCCTCACAGGAGTTTTGGTTAATGATTCAATTATCTTAGTAAGAACAATAAAGGAACTCCAAGGCGATGGATATACTCTTCTTCGCGCCATCAATGAAGGTGTCCGAGAAAGATTCAGACCAGTCTTGCTGACTACTATCACTACAATTGTAGGATTGACACCAGTGCTTTTTGAGGGAAGCCTTCAAGCAAGACTAATACAGCCACTCGCGATTACATTTATTTTTGGAATGATGTTTGTGCCTTATCTTGTATTGGTTTTTGTGCCTGCCCTGATTTGTTTTGTGAATGATATTCGTGAGGGTAAATATAATTTGAAGATGAAATTAAGTCTTACTCAAAAGACCACATAATTAGTACAATTAGTACTAATTATTTCTAAAAAACTGTATGTCTGATTCTAATAAGCCTCTTGTGGGCATTGTTTGTTGTCGTAAAGAAATTGAACGACATCCTTTTCACGTTGTGGGCGAGAAATACATCAAAGCAATTCATGAATTCTCAAATGTCACCTCTGTTCTTATTCCAAGCGATGATTTGACATCGATGATGCCAATCTTAAACCGCCTGGATGGGTTTTTACTCACCGGCAGTTTATCGAATGTCTACCCAGATCGTTACAAAGACTCCATTAGAGATTTCAACATGTTGTTAGACCCCGACCGAGATGAATACGTCTTCAATGCTGTAAAAAAGATCATCGATATGGAAATGCCCATATTGGCCATTTGTAGAGGATTTCAAGAGATGAACGTCATTTTCGGAGGCACATTATTTCAGAATCTTGAAAATGAGTCTGACTATGAAGGCCATGATTTTGATCGTGACGCATCTGTTGGGGATCAATACGATGTTAGCCACACCGTATCCTTTGAGAATGGCGGATACTTGCACCGCCTAACTGAACTAAGCGAAGCAGAAGTCAATTCACTTCATGGGCAAGGCGTAAAGGAACTCGGCGAAGGGTTGACCATTGAAGCTATTTCACACGATGGGCTGGTTGAAGCATTCACCGTAAAAAATGCCGATGGCTTTAACTTATCTGTGCAGTGGCATCCTGAATGGAAACCAGAGAAGAGCCTTGTATCGAGGAAGATATTTGAAGCATTTGGGGCATCTTGTCTGGAGTACTCAAAGAAAAATGGATGATAAAGCAATACAAGACTGGCTGTTTGAACATAATATTCAAGAAGTTGAAACCATTGTTCCTGACATGGCAGGGACTGCGAGGGGCAAACTCATACCGATTCAAAAATTTACTTCAGGCTCGGTGATCAGGTTGCCAGAGTCCGTGTTTACTCAATCTGTGACGGGAAAGTTTCTTCCTGATGGTTATATCAATCCTGCCGATAGAGACATACTCATCAGACCCGATCTAACCACTTTAAAAATTTTGCCATGGATGAAAGACCCCACAGCAACAGTTGTGAACGATTGTTACTATGAAGATGGATCTAATGTAGACATTTCTCCTAGGCAAGTTTTAAAAAACATACTTCAGCTATATAAAGATTTAGGCATGAAACCTATTGTTGCACCTGAGCTTGAATTTTATCTTGTGCAAAAAAACACAGACCCCAATCAAGCGCTTGAAACCCCGATCGGTCGGTCAGGACGACAAGAAACTGTCAGAAGGCCATTCAGTTTGGATGCGCTGGATGAGTTTGAACCAGTCATTGATCAGATTCACTCTTATGCAAAGGCCATGAATATCAAGATTGACACTTTGGAACATGAAATGGGAACGGCTCAACTTGAGATCAATTTTGAGCACGATGATCCACTAAAGATTTGCGATCAGGTGATGATTTTCAAAAGGCTCATCAGAGAAGCCGCCATGCAGCATGGCATATATGCTACTTTTTTGGCGAAGCCTCTGGAAGACCAACCAGGGAGTGCAATGCATTGGCATATTTCATTGGTTGATAATGAGTCTGGAGAAAATGTATTTTCAAACTCAAATCAAGAGACAGAGACATTCAAAGGTTTTATAGCCGGTTTGCAGCAGTTCACCTCTGAATCAATTTTATTCAATGCTCCGTATGTGAATTCATACCGAAGATTTCAGCGGTTCCAAAATGCACCGATCAATCTCTGTTGGGGTTATGACAATAGAACCACTGGACTGAGGGTTCCGACCTCATCACCCGAGAATAAAAGAGTTGAGTTTAGAATTGGTGGAGCAGATGTAAATCCATATTTATCGATTGCCTCTTCCCTTGCTTGTGGCTACTTGGGCATTCAGAAATCACTGCAACCAACTGCACCCGAAGATTCAAATGCATCCAATATGCAATTTAATTTGCCAAAGAATCTTTCAACCGCTATTGATGTTTTGAGAGACAGTGAGTCGATGCCTGCATTGATGGGAAATAGATTCTTGCAAATATATGTCGCAATGAAGGAGGATGAGTATAATGAGTACTTTCAGGTTATCAGCCCCTGGGAAAGAGAGAACCTACTCCTGAGTGTTTAAATATGCATAAAGAATTAAAAAACTGGCAAAAGCTTGATAGCGAGCATCATCTTCATCCATTCACAGATCATGGTGAACTGGCAGAGAAGGGCACCCGAGTCATCACAAAAGGCGACGGAGTTTATATTTGGGATGCAGAAGGAAACCAAATCCTAGATGGCATGTCAGGCCTATGGAATGTCAACTTAGGTTACGGTAGAGACGAACTATCTCAGGCTGCTTATGAACAAATGAAAGAGTTGCCATACTACAATAATTTCTTTCAATGCACGCATCCGCCTGCGATTGAACTCAGCAGAGTCATTGGAGAAGTTGCACCAGATCATTTAAATCATGTTTTCTTTACTGGTTCTGGTTCGGAATCAAATGATACCGTCTTAAGGATGGTTAGATATTACTGGAGTCTACTGGGTCATCCAAATAAACAAATTATCCTAGGAAGAAATAATGCATATCATGGCAGTACTGTAGCTGGAGCAAGTTTGGGAGGAATGACTGGAATGCATCAACAGGGAGGCTTGCCTATTCCGGGAATCGACCATATCAAACAACCTTATTGGTATGGAGAGGGAGGAGATCTCGATCCTGATGAATTTGGCATAAATGTTGCCAGAGATCTAGAAAGAGCAATTGAGGAACATGGAGTAGAGAATATAGCTGCATTTATTGCAGAACCCATTCAAGGTGCTGGCGGCGTGATTATTCCGCCAGATAGCTACTGGCCAGAGATTCAGAAAATATGTGACCACTATGGAATACTCTTGATTGCTGATGAGGTAATCACGGGATTTGGAAGATTGGGAGAATGGTTTGGATCAACCTTCTATGAAATAAAACCAGACATGATTCCATTTGCCAAAGGAGTCACGTCAGGATACTTGCCACTCGGAGGAGTTCTGGTCAGTGACCGCGTAGCGGGAACCATTATTGAGGAAGGCGGTGAATTTGCTCATGGCTTTACTTATTCAGGTCATCCAGCAGCCTGTGCTGTGGCCCTCAAGAATATTGAACTGATTAAAAAAGAAAATATCTTGGACAGCGTAAAGCACTCAATTGCACCATATTTAAAGGATAAATGGTTATCGTTAGGAGATCATCCGATAGTTGGAGAAGCTAGGATAAAAGGATTAATGGGGGCAATAGAGCTTACTAACGATAAGGTAAAGCGATCCAGATTCCCCAGTGATTTCAATACGGGCTCCTTGTGCAGAGATATCTCTATAAAAAACGGTTTGGTCATGAGGGCCGTTGGCGACAGCATGATCATTGCACCACCTTTGGTGATCAATCATGAGCAAATTGATGAGCTTGTAGATAAAGCAAGAACTACTCTGGATGAGACAGAAGAAGCTATCCAAAAGCTATAGTCTACTGACATGAAAGAATCCATAGATTATCCCGACTCTTACTACTACCACACCGCAAATAACCTCAAAAAAAGACCATCATTAAGTGGTTCACATGCCACAGATATATGTGTCATAGGCGCAGGCTACACCGGTCTTTTAACCGCACTCAATCTTTCTGAAAGAGGTTACGATGTCACGATTTTGGAAGCAAATAAATTGGCATGGGGGGGCTCAGGACGAAACGGAGGACAGGTTGGAAGTGGCCATAACAAAAAGATTGATGAATTGGAAAAAGATTACGGTAAGTCACTGGCCAATGAGCTTTGGCAGCTCTCAGAATATGGAAAAAGGATCGTAAAGACTAGAATTGAAAAACATGAAATTGACTGCGACTTGAAGGCCGGCAATGCAAACGTTTCCAATGACAGGGATGATGATCATCATCATAAAGAATATGTAGAAAAACTAAACGCAGATTATGGCTATGATTTGATTCGTTACATGAACCCTGAAGAAGTGAGAGAAATGTTTCATAGCCCATTTTTTGATGGAGGCGGATCTCTGGACATGGGTGGAGCGCATCTTCATCCGCTCAATTATGCACTTGGGCTTGCTGAGGCAGCAGAGGACTCCGGCGTCAAAATTTATGAAAATTCTAGAGTAACATCATATTCAAACGGCTCCCCTTGCATTGTTAAGACCAACCATGGTGAGATCAAAGCCGACCATGTTGTTCTCGCTTGCAATGGATATCTGGATAACCTAGAAAGAAAGTTGGCCGTTAAAATAATGCCAATCAATAATTTTATTCTTGCCACTGAGCCAATGAGCCAAGAGGAAGTCCAGTATATAAATAGGGACGATGTTTGTGTACATGACAATAAGTTTCACGTGCACTATTTTCGTATATCTCAAGACAATAGGCTCTTGTTTGGTGGAGGAGAGAACTACGCAAGAAACTTTCCAAAGGATTTGAAATCATATGTAAGAAAAACAATGTTAGATGTTTACCCGCATCTGCATGATAAAACGATTGATTATGCTTGGGGCGGGCGACTTGGGGTGACGGTGAATCGAATGCCGCATGTTGGCAGATTGCACACCAATGTATATTTTGCTCATGGATATTCAGGCCATGGGGTAGCAATGGCAAGCCTTGCAGGCACTGTACTTGCCGAAGCAATTGATGGCACAGTGTCTAACCTTGATATTTTCTCCAAGATTAAAATCCCGACTTTTCCAGGCGGAACTCTATTACGGTGGCCTGGATTTTATCTTGGCATGCTTTATTACGCTCTTCGAGATCGGTTATGAAGAAAACTCGAACAATGATCGCGGCATGCTTTTTTCTAACCTTTTCAGTAAACGCTGAAGAGGTAAGAGTCTACAACTGGTCCGATTACATCGATCAATCCGTCATCGATCAATTTGAGGAGTCAACAGGGATTAAAGTCATCTACGATGTTTTCGACAGCAATGAGGTGCTTGAGGGAAAGTTGCTTGCTGGGTCAACGGGGTACGACATCGTTTCACCAAGCATTGAATATCTTGGCAGACAGATCATAGCGAACATACACCTTGAGCTGGATAAAACTGCAATACCTAATTTTGATAATTTGGATTCTGCAATGATGGAGAAGTTAAGCACGATGGATCCAGAGAATAGATTTGCCATTCCATACTTATGGGGAACAACAGGCATTGGATACAATCGTGCAGCCATAGATGAAATCATGGGCATGGGTTTCAAGATGAATACTTTTGATATTTTATTTAAACCCGAGCTGATAAAGAATTTTGAACAATGCGGTATCGCTTTCCTCGATGCCCCAAGCGAGGTATTTAAGGCAGCACTTTTTTATATCGGAAAAGATCCCAATACAAAAGATCCATCAGATTACAGAGGTGAGGCTTATGAGCTTCTAAAAAGCATCAGGCCATTCATTAGATATTTTCACTCTTCAAAATATATAAATGACCTTGCCAATGGTGAGATATGTCTTGTATTTGGTTGGAGCGGAGATATTTTGCAAGCTGGCGATAGAGCAAGAGAAGTTAAGAATGATGTAATTATTGAATACGAGATTCCACAAGAGGGGGCTCAGATGTGGGTAGACATGATGTCTATACCAAAAGATGCACCAAACGCTCAGAATGCACACTTGTTTCTTGATTTTATACTTCAGCCAGAGGTCATGGCTACGATCTCAAATAAAGTCAAATTTCCAAATGCAATTCCAAAGTCTAAAAAATTCATTTCGCAAGATATCCTGAATAATAGAGCAATCTATCCTGGTCAACAGACACTGAATAAACTCTTCATTGCAGAGATTGCGAACCCACGCGTAGATCGAACGATGACAAGGCAATGGATTAATATTAAAACAGGGAAATAAGCATTGAATAAACACCGCTTCATCCTCGGAGTCTTAATCATTCTTTTTTGTTGGGATGCCTCAGGGGAAAATAATAAGATCTTTATCAACGGCAACATCCATACATTCGATCAAGAGTTAAGCGTTGTCGAAGCTATTTTTATCAGAGACGGATATATTCAGAAGGTTGGAAAACAAGAGGATATTCTTAAAAGTGCTGATGACGGTACAGAGATAATAGATCTTGAAGGCAAGATGCTGATGCCTGCTTTCCATGATGCGCATGCACATCCCATATGGAATGGAATGGATCAATATCAATGCGAAGTATTTGGTCTCATGGACTTAGAACAAATACAGGATAAAATTAGATCATGTCTGGAGGGCGATTATGCTAAATCTACAGGCTGGGTGATCGGAGCAGGCCTAAATGCTGCGCTATTTCCGGCAGCCAACCCCAGAAAGAATCTATTTGATGAAGTCAGTAAAGAGATACCAATATATATTGAGATATCAGATGGACACAATGCATTGGTTAACTCAAAAGCACTTGAATTGGCAAATATTACCAAGCAAACACCAAATCCAGATAAAGGCATTATTGAAAGAGACCCAATCACTGGTGAGCCCAGCGGTACCTTGAGAGAGCCATCAGCCATGAATCTTGTTGTCAATGTGGCACCAAAAGAGAGTGATGAGCTTCATCGAAATGGGCTTAGGTATGCTCAAGGTCTTGCCAATAGCTACGGCATTACTTCCATGATTGATACAGCAGTGAATGAAAAATACCTAGAAAGCTTCAACCATCTGGCAGAAAGAGATGAACTCAATCTTAGAATCATTGGATGCATTGAATATGGGAGAGAGCATTATGTTCAAGAATTTAGTGGTTTTGAGGATCTTTATAAAAGAAGATCAATGTTTGAGCACGAAAGGATCAATCCCAATTGCGTAAAAATATTTATTGATGGAGTGCTTGAAGGGCAAACGGGCGCAATACTTGAGCCTTATCTTGACTCAGGTTCATATGGGCAGTTGTATTTTAGCCAAGAAGAGTTGAACAAAGCGATTGCACGATTTGACGCTGACCACATTCAAGTGATGACTCATGCGATTGGTGATAGAGCAGTGAGATCGGGACTTGATGCATATGAATATGCTATTAATACCAATGGCATGAATGACAATAGACATCATATTTCCCACCTTCAATTGATTCATAAAGAGGACATACCAAGATTTTCTGAACTGAAGGTATCAGCAAATTTTCAAGCCACATGGGCATTGCCAGATGAATGGATTACTGAAATTAATATTCCAGAGCTCGGAATAGAGAGAGTCAATCGCATGTATCCCATCAGAAGCGTACATGATGCAGGAGGAACCATTGTTGGTGGAAGCGACTGGGCCGTGACAACAATGAATCCATTGGTCGCGATTGAAACCGCGCTTACCAGGCAAGACCCGACGGATCGAATTAAAGGAACCCTTAATGAGAGCGAACAAATGGAACTCACAGAAATGATCAAAGCTTATACAATCAATGCCGCTCACTTGATGCATCAAGATCATCTAACAGGAAGCATTGAAATGGGCAAATATGCGGACCTCATTATTCTTGAAGAAAATCTATATGAAGTACCTCATGAGAACATCGGCGAAGTAAAAGTTACTCAAACACTGCTTGAGGGCGAAACGGTTTTTCGAATAAACTAAAATATATGAAGAAAAAATCATCAATCACCAGAAGAGATTTCATCAATGGGGTCAGTTATGGTTTGGCAGCTTCGGCTGCACCCATTGATTTTTTGAAAGCAAAAGGCCTTAATCCCACTCAATACCCACCAGCGCTGACTGGCATCAGGGGAAATCATCCCGGTTCTTTTGATCATGCGCATAGGCTTGCATTAGGCGGAGGAGGGTTTCCCAATGATGTCATTGATTTAGGTGAGTCAAATGATTTGATAGTTGTGGGAGCAGGCATTTCTGGTTTGTCAGCATCACACTTTTATAAAGAACGAACAAACACTAATCAAAAGATTCTTATTCTCGATAATCACGATGATTTTGGGGGCCATGCAAAACGAAATGAGTTCCAGGTGAATGGAAGATTAATGCTTGCTTATGGCGGGAGTCAATCGATGGAATCTCCCGGTTATTATCAAGAGGTATCAAAAAAGTTGATAGTCGATCTTGGTATTGATGTTCAAAAGTTTTACAGCGCCTATGATTTTGACTATTTCAAGGAAAGAAATCTCAAATCATCATTTTATTTTGATAAGAAAACATATGGCCAAGACAAGATTGTTCAAAATGTGCCGAGTTATAGGTATGACATCGCCTATAAGGTAAATACTAGGCCTGAGAATATTGAAAAAGTTGTAGCAGAGATGCCAGTATCAGATCAAACAAAGAAAGAATTCAAAAAACTGTTTTTAGATAAAACTGATTTCTTACCGGAGATGACTCTAGAAGAAAAATATTATTATCTAGAAAATATCAGTTACGAGGATTACTTGAGGAAGTTTCATAACGTTGGCGATGAGACTATTGGGCTTTTTCACAGAATGATTTGGGCACTGTGGGGTGTTGGAACCGAATCCATACCGGCTTTTGGGTGCTTTTCTGACGGGTTGCCAGGCTTTGCTGGTCTTGGCTTTACTCAGCAAGAAGATGATTCTGTAGAGTCTGAGAACGAAATGTATGATCTTCCTGCTTATGAAGAAACCATTGAAGAATACATGGGTAAGAACGAAACCTCAGAAGAGCCATATATTTTTCATTTCCCAGACGGCAATGCAACAATTGCAAGAATGCTTGTGAGAAAAATGATTCCAAATGCCATACCTGGAAATACCATGGAAGATATTGTGACTGCGAAAGCCGATTATTCTCAATTAGATTTACTCGGTCAAAATGTAAATATTCGACTCAATAGCACTGTTATATCTGTAAAGAATAAAAATGCTGGAGTAGAAGTCATTTATAGCAATCAAGGTCAGTTATATAAAGTCATTGGAAAAAAATGCATCTTAGCCTGTTACAACGGCATCATTCCTGACCTTTGTCCTCAATTACCTGAGAAGCAAAAAGAGGCTTTAAAACACAACGTTAAAGTGCCGCTGGTTTGGGTACAGGTGGCTATGAAAAATTGGCATATGTTTGCAAGAAATGGGGTTTCTAGAGCAATTTGTCCCAACTCATTTTATAATAATATGTATGTTGATTTCCCAGTCAGCATTGGTGATTATCAGTACCCCCAGTCTTTTGACGACCCCGTTGTATTTATGATGAACCACGTTCCAACGAGGCCTTATGAAGGATTAACCAATAGAGAGCAACACAGAAAGGGCCGATACGATATCTTGAAGCTGAGCTACCAAGATTATGAAGATAAATTATTTGATCAATTAAAAGGCATGTTCGGCTCAGACTTTAAGGAAGAGAATGTAGCAGGAATTACTGTGAATCGTTGGGCACATGGCTATTCATATGAATACAACAGCTTATTCGATAACGCTTATTTTGGGGGACGAATGCCCGACAGCATGGATGATGAGAGATACCCTCACGTGATGGGCAGAAAACCTTTCGGAAACATATCCATTGCAAATTCGGATGCTGGCGGCTCTGCCTATGTAGATGCTGCCATCGTACAAGCGGACAGAGCCGTCAATGAGTTGCTCTAAAGTCTAGCTACTTTGCTAGATGTTCTTTAAAAAAGCTCCCCATCTTCGTATAGAGCTCAACTTTATTTTCATAAAGCGTGAAGCCATGCCCTTCTTCTCTTTTAATCATGACTTCATAGGGAATGCCTTTTTCATCCAAGGCATCCATTAATGTCTCAGCTTGCTCAACCCTGACATTGTAGTCTCTTCTTCCATGCACAATAAACAGCGGCGCTTGAATCTTATCAATGTGGAAATTTGGTGATGTTTTTTTAAGTTGTGCTTCGTCTTTTTCAACATCAACCACATGATCTCTGAACCAACGAGAAAGTCGTTTATCAAACCGACCATCTTGCCTGTAGAGCATTGCAATATCCCAAATACCCACATAATTCACTCCGCAACTATATAACTCAGGGGTTAATGTGATGCCCGCCATCGTTGCATAACCACCATAACTGGCACCATAGATACAGACATGATCGGGATCGGCAACCCCTTCTGAGACTGCCCATTGAACAGCATCGCTTAGATCATCTTGCATCTCAAGGCCCCACCGCTTATAGCCAATTCGTTCATAGCGTTTTCCATATCCACCGGATCCTCTGTAGTTTACTTGCATGACCGCATAGCCTTGATTCGCAAAAAACTGAGTCTCTCCATTGAAGCCCCAAGTATCTTGAATGCCAAAAGGGCCGCCATGTGGATTGAGTATTAATGGTAAATCTTTGCCGTCGCTGTCCACGGGAACCGTTAGAAACCCATAAATGGTTTCTCCATCTCTGGCTTCAAAAGAGAATGGCTTCATTGGCGCCATTGTTTTTGGATCAATCCATGGCCTGACTGAACCAAGATAGGCAAGACTACTTTTATTTTGATCATAGAGATAATAGTCTCCAGGATTGGTATCACTTCCGACGGATAAAACCATTTTCATTTCGTCTCGTGACATGGATGCAATGCCGACATAGTCGCTTTGAAGTGCACCTTTTAGCATTTCTATAATGTTCTTCCACTTCTCATTGACATAGTGTCTTTGAGGTTTGGTATTAATATCTCTGTAGACGACCGTAATGGGCTCTCCATCGTCAGTAAAACCCATACTTGAAACTTCTGCACCTTCTGCTTCGAATACATCTTCAATGTCCCCTGTATTTGGGTCTAGCAAACCAATTCCATAGGTGTCTCTTCCAAGGTTGGATGTGATGTAAACTTTCTCCTGGCTCTCATCCCAACCAATGGCTCCCCAACCATTCTGCAAGCCTTCAAATCGATCAATCTCTCTAAATTCTTCATTCTCATTGTCTCTATAAATAATTTTAGTCTCATAAGACAATGATTCTTCATCTTGCAAAGCTGCCAGCCTTAAGACCCCGTCACGATCAGTGGCCCAACTAACGACTGGACCTGGAGAAGTAATTTGCCTGAAAAACTTTCCGTTATAGACATTCATTTTATAAACGTCTTGAAGGTATCTTTTTCGGTCATTTCTCATAACTAGGATATGGTCATTATCATCACGAAGTAAATTTATAGGAGTAACCCTTCCATCGGCATCTTCAGGTTTCACCAATTGCCTGCTCTTGTTGCCATCTTTATTCACAGCATAGATCCCTAGGGTATCTGCATAACCTCTAATTCCATTCAGTTGATCGCCACCGGTTGTAAAAATAATCCGCTCATTGTTTGCCCAGAAGAAGCTACTTACATTTTGACCACGAAGTTGTGTAACTCGAACACTTTTACATGCCCCATAATTTCCAGCCTGACAGTCTTTATTCTTATCACCAATATGAATCACTGTAATATTTCTTCTGCTGACATCGCAAAAATGAACTTCACCCTTATTATTTTTCTTGCCAAAAGGTCTATTTTTGCATTGTTTTTGCTCCTCTCTATTTACATTGTATGGAGTCAATGCTGCCAGGTACTCTCCATCGGGTGAGAGCTGTGGACCCAGCATTGTTGGGTCTTTAAAGAAATGTTCGACAGGAAATTCTTCGACAGCCATTGTGCTAATTGAGATGACAATCGCTAATATTGGGAGTATCTTTTTCATTTGTATATTCCTTAGGAAATAGTTTAATTTGATCTATATATAGGTCTCAAACGAATCATACTACCATGGAATCTAAAAAAATTAAGATCGTAACCAAAAAACTCACTCTATTGCTTTTAATTTTGCCAGCAACAATCTTTGCTCAAAGTGAATGCAAGAAATTAATCAAAGATAATTTGTGTTTAGAGGCCATTGCTGCATGTTCAGTGCCTGCAGAAGCTAATGATGCCAAAGCTCAGATTGCTTTAAGCCGCCTATACTCTGGAACGCTCTATGGAGATTTTAGAAGGAACTACAAGAAAGCCTTTGAATGGATGCAGGCAGCGGCGAATCAGGGAGATACAGATGCGGAGATTGCAATGGCTGAGATGTATATTCGAGGTGAAGTGGTTCCCATGAATGCTAAAAAAGCAAAGACATGGTATGAAAAAGGTGCAGCAAAAGGAGATCTTGATGGGCTCAATGGATTGGCAAGAATTTATCGATATGGCACTGGAGTGAGGAAAGATCAAGAGAAGGCATTTGAATATTATCAACAAGCATCCTTACAAGGCCATACGAGATCACAGGTTGGACTGGGCATGGCATATCGAGATGCAAGGGGTGTAAAGAAAAACTTAGTGTATGCATATGCTTGGTTTTTAATTGCATCATCCCAGATTGATGATCAAGAGTACAAAAAATATCGAAAAGACTATGAGGATAAGCAGGAAGAATTAAATCGAGATGTTCCACGATGCGAGGACATTCTTGAGGGCAAATCTTTCGGACGTATTTTTGCAGTTGGATATGCAAAACAGATGCTTAAAGATCTTAAAAAAAGGCTCAGTGTTAAGCAGATCAGAAAAAGCGAAGCCCTTGCCGAAGAGCTGATTCTCACAATCCAATAAATTAGAAACCCCAAAAAAAAGAGCGGACCGAAGTCCGCTCTAATTTTATCTAACTAACTCTTAGATTAGAGGCTCTGTTCGTAGGTAAGGTAAACCGTTCTTCCTCTTGTATCATACAAGGAGAAGTCGAATGGATACCATCCATACCAACCAGAGTTTTGCTCAGGTTCTTCGTCAGTTACATTGATTGCACCGATAGAAACGGATGCATCCCAAGGCAATTGATAGCTAACCCTTAAGTTAAAGGTCATGGAATCACCAACTGAGTATGGAGTACCATAGTAGTCAGTTTCTTGCCCTGAAACGTGATAGCCAGTTAGGCCAACACCCCAGTCACCTTTACCCCATGTGAGGTAAGGAGTCATCCTGGTATCAGGCAATCCCATTTCACCTTCGTTACTCACTACAGAGTCTGAGGCAAAACGTTGATATACATACTTAGTGATTTGAGCATAGTTTACGCCCATGTCAAAACGACCCGCGTTATCCGTATCAAGAACGTAGTTAATATCTACGTCAAGACCTTCCATTGTAACTCCTTTGTAGTTATTAGAAGTCAATGAAACATAGTTAACGGTACCTTCCTGACAAGCGTCAGCCGCAGTACAACGAGTAACATAGTTTGTTTCTCCATTCGCTTCAGCTTCGAACTCTCTGTTCAAAGTTGAAGTTGTAATGAGTCCTTCAAACTCTGTGTGCCAAACGTTAAGTTGAATATTCAACTCAGGAAGAGGAGAGAGAACTGCACCAAAAGTGTAATGCTCAGATTCCTCTGGTCCTAGTTCTGGGTTACCACCATAGAAAGCTCTGTATTGAGTGGATGGACAAGAACCGTCTGGTTGAAGCGGAACTGCACCAGTCGCACAACCTACAATATCAATCCCTGAAGGGAAGCTTTCTGATCGATTACCGAACAATTCATCAAATGCTGGCGCTCTAAATCCTTCACCAAAAGTACCTCTCAACAATACCCAACTAGTAGGCCTGTATTCAAAGTTAATTGAAGGCGAGAAGTTACTGCCAACACCTGTTGTGCTGTATTCGTCATAACGTCCAGCCATGCTGACTTTAAACTGATCAGTAAATGGTAGACCAAGCTCAAAGAATGCAGATTTTCTGTGTCTTTCAGCAGTAATGTTATCACCACCGGCAGAACCAGCGATCAAAAATGCGTTAGACTCAGGATCATTCAATTGATCGAATGAAGAGTGTGAATACTCAAGCCCCACAACCATACCGATTGCTCCACCTGCCAACTCTCCTACGTCAAACTTAGTAATTAAGTCAGCCATAGTTGTTTTAAGGTCAGCTTGATAAAGACCAGTGTGGTTAAAGGCAAGCATTTGAACTGCCACTTCATCCAGAGTGCTGTTGATACCCCAAGGGTCAACATTACCGGCGTCTAGGCCTGCTTGAAGAAGTGTCTTGTTCACCAAGTTAATGGTTTGGTTATCAATGTCATTGATAGTTGTTTGAACATTGAGTTCCCACTCAAGGCCGCCCATCATGTCTGCAACACCTTCAAGACCGACTCTTACGTCAGTGATGTTTTCAGTAACAGTGTTGTCACGATATCCATTAGGCACTGATCTTAGAAGTAGTGTGGCACTTCCACATCCGTCAGCTTCATTTTCACAATCATAGCCATATGCTTTCAATGGATGATTAGGACTGAACGCTGGTATAACTGGATATGGAGCCGTGATTGGAGTTCCAGCATATCTTGAATCACCTTCAAGTTGTGAGAACATCACCACAGTATTCATAGTTACATCAGGCGAAAGATCGTATGAACCTTTCATGAGGAAAGCATTACGCTTAGCTCTTGGAATTGACATAATATCTTGTGCGAAGTCATATCCACATCGACCCAATCCAGTCTCTAAACCAGGACCTGCCCAGTAGTATGAATTTGGAAATGTTGAGTCGGTATTAGAACCATTGTCTCTGCTAGAGCCAACGTTTGCTTCAGGACACCTAGGATCAACGACGATACCAAGTTTTGTGATTGCTGCACCTGGATAACCAAATGAGCTGAAGTAATCATAATTACTTGCATGGCTCGCATAAGGAATTTCGTTATAGTATTGAGGTCTTCTATCGTAGTGTTGGAACGTATAGTAGATGTTTCCTTTTGAGTTTGAAACACCGCCAGTTATGTTCGCTCTAGTGTAATCACCGCCACCAACTTCAGTAGAACCAGATGTTATGGAAATATCCATTCCATCAAAGTCTTTTCGAGTGATGATGTTTACAACACCTGCGATTGCGTCAGAACCATAAACCGCTGATGCACCATCACGCAAAATTTCGATACGATCGATAATTGCAGACGGGATTTGGTTTAAGTTTTGAGCCGCGCCACCAGATCCACCAGTGGAAGCAATTCGTCTTCCATCCAGCAGGACCAATGTTCTTTGAGACCCTAAGCCTCTGAGCGATATTTCATTAACACTTGCCTGACCATTTGCATATCCAGAGGTTTCTCTGAATGATCCAAATGAGTTGTAAGGAGTGTTTTGAAGTACCTCAGCGACAGTTGCGAAGCCCGATAACTCGATTTGCTCTCTTGAGATGACTGTAACTGGCTGAGCAGTTTCAACATCTGTTTGATTCAATCGTGAACCCGTGACTTCGATTTTTCCGAGCTCAGCAGCATCTTCATCTTCATCTTGAGCCCAAGTTGGAATGGCAAAAACCACTGCAACCGCACTCAGAGTAATGAAAAGATACTTGGCTCTTTCAAATAAAGAAGTATTCATTTATTTCCTCTCTTAATTATTGAGTTAATTAAATATTAATGTCCAGGATGAAGGCACCTATAAAGATAGATACGCCCCCTAAACGTAAATATGCTTGTATTTTCCGGTATTCAATGCACTTACGCAAGCTATAATTGAATTAAATTATATAAAAGAATTGTTTTAACATATTGATATATATAAATAATTAGAATAACTGTTGTCTATATACAACAAATAAACCCGAATTCTTTGAAATATATGACATCTGGAGGATAATTTTTCTTTCAAGGTTAAATCAGTGAATGTATGATTGGTAACAAACGAATCCTAGGAGCTTTCATGAAAGTACACAACATCATTGGCATATTTTTCTCGGCCTTTTTTCTAGTATTTTCAATCCCTTCAGAGGCTCAAACACTTGAACAAAAGCTAAAAGAGTGCTCTGAAATCTCGGTTTCTCTGATCAGGCTTCAATGTTATGACAGGATCACTGAAAACCCTGACGTTCAAAGTGCCAAACCCGCGAAAGAAAGAACGGGATTGCTTTCAAGACTGGGCAGAGGTTCTGAAAATAAAAAGAATGATACAGAAGTTGAAGAAGAGACTGAGGCTGAAACGATTACTAAAAGCAGCTCATCTGCTGAGACATCAAAGTCAGATGATAATTTTGGACTGATCATTAGGGACGAAAGAGAGAGCATACAGACAAAAATCAATGGTGAATTCAATGGGTGGGACGGTTATACCAAGTTTAACCTTCAAAATGGCCAGGTCTGGCAGCAGAACAGCTATGGTGTTCTTAAAGTAAAAATGGATAACCCAACAGTCACAATCAAAAGAAGCAGAGTGAGTGATACGTATGTGCTCAAGATTGAAGGCCTGAATTCCTCTGTCAGAGTCAAAAGAATAGAGTAGAAATCCGTGAGCTACCTGATCACTTTTTTGATCATCTTCTTCATCCTCTTTTTTCCTTCAATATGGGTTCAAAGGGTCATGAAGAAGTATCATGATCCTGAGGACAGGTATGCAATGACAGGTTCTGAATTTGCAAGAAAGCTCCTGGACGCCCTTGATTTAAAGGATATCAAGGTTGAATCTACAGAAATGGGTGACCACTATGATCCGATGTCTAAGACTGTAAGGCTGACTGAAGATAAGATGAGTTCTGGCTCTTTGACAGCGATCGTCGTAGCCGCACATGAAGTCGGACATGCTCATCAGGATTCTACAAAATACTTTCCCCTCTCGCTCAGAACAAAAATGGTAAAACTGATGGCACCTGCGCAAAGAGTCGGTGCTTTTATTCTCATGGCAGCACCATTTGTAACTCTTATTACACGAATCCCTCAATCCGGTTTGATTATGTTTTTGGGTGGATTTTTGACACTTGGCATGAGTTCAATTATTCATCTTGTTACGCTTCCGACAGAATGGGATGCAAGTTTCTCAAGAGCCATGCCAATGCTTGTGAGCAGCAATTTTCTAAAGAAAGGGGATTCTGATAGAGCCAGAGAAATACTCAGAGCAGCTGCATTAACATACTTAGCTGGATCATTGATGAGCTTGTTGAATATTGCTAGATGGTGGACTATTCTCCGTCGAGGTCCTCTATAGGTTTCAAGCTTACAAGATCACCAGTTTTGATATTTATGCGTTCTGAGAGGCCTCCATTCACTTCCAGAACCCAACTAATAGGCCCTCCAGAGGAAATTCCTTTTGTTGAATAAGGAGTCGTATTTTTTGCAATATTTATGATTTTTCCATCTCTGTCAATGAATATCATGTCTAATGTCAACGGGGTGTTTCTCATCCACATTGAGACTTTTCTTGCCGGCTTAAAAATAAACAACATTCCCTGATCTTCTTCCATGAATTCGATGTGCATCAGCCCCTGTCTTCTTTCTTTATTGGACCCAGCAATCAACACTTTTAATTCTAGGCCTTCATTTCCATCAACCTGAATCTTGACAGAGCCTTTTTTCCAGTGCTTGAGATCATCCATGCTCTTTGGGTTAAGTGACGTTACTGATGACGAGTAAAATAAAGATGAATAAAGGGTTATGACGAATATATAAAAATATGGTTTTCTTATGATCATTTGCTTTTTGGCATGTTCAGGCTTTATAAAGTCAACTATAATTCATCTAGATACTCACTATGGATAATAATACAACACTGAGGCCGGCCCCGGCTAGCGGCGAAAAATACGTTCATCGAAATGGCATAAAGGCCATCAAGGATGGCATCAAGGTTTCTGTTGAATATCCTCATCAAGAAAGCCCAAAGAAACCCAATTGGTTCAAAGTGCCAATTCCTTCAGGTGAGAGTTTTCTTTCGCTGAAAAGCAAAGTGAAGCAGCTTAATCTCAGCAGTGTATGCGAAGAATCTAAATGCCCTAATATTGCTGAATGTTGGAATCATAAGACTGCAACTCTGATGGTGATGGGCAGTATTTGTACTAGAGCATGCAAATTTTGTGCGGTTGATACAGGAAACCCAAAGGGCTGGCTAGATGAAGATGAGCCCAAGAATATTGCAGACACAATTGCCTACATGTCACTTCAATATGTTGTTCTAACATCGGTAGATCGAGACGATCTTTTCGACGGAGGATCGTCTCATATAGCTCGATGTGTATCAGCATCAAAGAGATTATCTCCGAACGTTGCCATAGAAGTTTTGTCTCCGGATTTCAGGGGTAATCTGAATCACCTAGATGTTCTTTTGGACAGCGGTCTGGATGTATTTTCACAAAACATAGAGACGGTCAAGCGTTTAACAGAAACCGTCAGGGACCCAAGAGCAGGCTATCAACAAACACTCGGAATGCTTTCTCACGCCAATAAGAAAGGATTCGTCAGCAAGAGCGGGATCATGCTTGGCGTGGGTGAAGAAAGAGATGAAGTGATTGAAACGATGAAAGATCTTTATGAGAACGGTGTAAAAATACTGACAATCGGCCAATACCTTCAGCCAACAAAAAATCATTTACCCGTTAAAAAGTACATCCATCCGGATGAGTTTACAGAATACTCTCATATAGGTAAGCAGATCGGCATTGATGAAGTTGTCGCTGGACCATTGATTCGCTCTAGCTACCGAGCCGATAGGGCTTTCATGAATTTAGAAGAGAATAAAAATGCATAAGTCGAAAACCCTCATTCGTGATTTAATTTGTGTGTTTGCATTGTCATTCATGCCCCAAACTGATGCTGCATTGCTTGTCAGTGAAAGAGAAGTTGAGATTGAGTCTGAGAAAGCTTGGGAGCAAATGAAGACATCATTGCCAATCTCAAGAGACCTCAGCAAGCGAACACAAGTCAATTGCATAGCCAAGAAAATCATCAGACAACTTGACGAGCCATTGGCCGATGAGGATTGGGAGATAGAGGTTTTTGATAATCCAGGCGTAAATGCTTTTGCCATGCCGGGAGGAAAGCTGGGCGTCTATACGGGCCTTTTTGCAGTTGCTTCAAGTCAAGACGAGCTTGCAACAGTAATCGGGCATGAGATAGCTCATGTCACAAATAAACATTCATATGAGCGTGCAAAGCGAGAAATGCGGACCAAGGTGGGAACCACAATTGGCATGGCTGTGATTGCTGGAAATATGGCCAATAGACAGATCACATCTCAAGCAGATATTTATGAAATGAATAATCAGATCAATGCGGTAAATACCATGTCACAGATACTCTCAACATATGGTCTTAACTTGCCTTTCAACCGGGAGCAAGAATCGGATGCCGACAAGACAGGTTTGAGATTGATGGCTGAAGCGGGGTTTAATCCTTTTGCGAGTCTGAGCCTATGGAAAAAAATGCAAGAAGACAGCAATCGACCCAATTTAGAGTTTGTCTCTTCTCACCCCTCATCCGAGACTCGAATCAAAGGCCTCTCAAGCCAGTTATCCGAGTCACTTGAACTATACAATGCTGTCGAGAGAAAACCTCGCTGCACATTCTGATCAATGATACCTCTCGCCGACGACAACCCGACACAGTCAACCCCGATCATTACATATATTTTCATTGCTTCCTGTGTGGCAATCTTTCTGTGGCAGTTGAGTCTTGGGTCTAATTCAAGAGTCGCAATATATGCACTTGGGGTGATACCTGCGAGCTTGCTTCAAGGCGCCTTGCTGCCGCAAGAATTAAGGTGGGTGAGCCCTGAGATGACGGTCATCACCTCGATGTTTCTTCATGGAGGCTTTATGCATTTAATAGGCAATATGCTTTATTTGTGGGTGTTTGGAGATAATATCGAGGACATACTGGGCAAACCAGCATTCATTTTCTTTTATTTGCTTTGCGGAATTGTCGCTGCACTCAGCCAGGCCCTACCAGATCCTTCATCAACAATACCAATGATCGGTGCCAGTGGCGCCATTTCTGGGGTTTTAGGGGCTTATATTGTATTTTTTCCTAAGCGATCGATAAGAGTTGCCATTCCATTAGGCTTTTTTCTACAAGTCTTAAGGTTGCCTGCTTTTGTGGTATTAATCTTTTGGTTTGTTTTACAATTAATCAACAGCTCAGTGTCAGGCTCTGATAGCGGAGTCGCTTTTGGTGCTCACATTGGAGGCTTCATAGCCGGAGTTATTTTGGCACCCATCATGGCAGTGCTCATGAGAAAGACAAGAAATTAATTTAAGAGGCGCGTTATTTATGAAAATAAGAAAACTATTTACCATCTTGCTGTTGGCATTATTCACCATGGGGCCAGAAGTTGCAGAAGTAAAATCTTTGGATAATGTAATTGCTGGCGAGCATCGATCTGAGCAGAATAAATCCAGGGATGCCTATCGAAACCCAAAAGAAACCCTTGAATTTTTTGGTATTCAATCGGACATGACCGTGGTTGAGGTTTGGCCATCAGGCGGTTGGTATACAGAAATTCTTGCGCCCTACCTCAACAAAGACGGGCAATACATTTCTGCCTCCTTTGATTTCAATTCTGACAGTGCTTTTGTGCAAAGGGTGGCAAAAATATTTCTCGGAAAACTCGAAAAGAGGCCTGATTTATATGGCAACGTAAAGCACGGCGTCCTCATGTTGCCCGACCAAATTGATGTGGCAGAACCGGGTTCGGTTGACATGGTGTTAACGTTTAGAAATATCCACAATTGGATGGCAAGAGGACAGGAGCGCATCGCAATCAATGCTTTTTATGACATCTTAAAACCCGGCGGTATCTTAGGAGTTGTCGAGCATAGAGGCAATGAATTGGTTCCTCAAGACCCAGCTTCAAAGTCTGGATATGTGAACGAAACTTATATGATTGAAATAGCTAAGGAGGCTGGCTTTGTGTTAGATAGGTCTTCTGAGGTCAATGCCAATCCGCTGGATACAAAAAATCACACAGAAGGCGTTTGGACACTTTCTCCCACATACAGAGACCAAAACGATGAGCAAAAAGAGGCACTCAGTAAGATTGGTGAGAGCGACCGGTTTACATTAAGGTTTAAAAAGCCAGAATAACAAAGACCAATCATGAGAACCATTCTTGGCATACTTTTTCTTGTTTTCTCCAGCATTTCACTGGCTGAAAAAGAGCAAACAGTGATTGTAATCTCAATGGATGGCATGACAAATAATGTCTGGGAAATGCCTGAGTTAAAATTCTTTCAGACCATTAAGAATAAAGGGATCAAGGCTGATTACATGACCCCAGTATATCAATCAACCACTTATCCGGGGCACGTCAGTATGGCTACCGGAGTGCACCCAAATCTCCATGGCATCCTGCATAATTCTTTTTATGATCGCAAAACTGGATTTCATCGTTACCCCGATGATGCAAATCTGATTGATGTGCCCCCGATATGGATTTTATCTGAGCAGCAGAATATTCGTTCTGGAATCTACTTTTGGGTAGGCTCAGAGACAGACTGGCATGGCTGGGAGGCAACATATAAGCACTCACCATTCGATGAAAAAATAACCGAAGAAGAGAAAATAAAACAAATTGCTTCATGGTTGGATATGTCTGACGAGATGAGACCACGATTGATCATGACCTACTGGGATGGAATTGATTCGATTGGCCACACATATGGCCCAGACCACGAAAATGTCTATCACCAAATGGTTAGGCAAGATCAAATGCTAGGATTATTATTTTCTGAGTTAGAAAAAAGGAATGCATGGGACTACATCACTCTGTTGGTTGTCAGCGACCATGGAATGACCAGTGTTAATAAATATATTTCAGTCAAGTCAATTTTGGATGAAATAAAAATTGATTATCGTCTCTCATCAGGACCAGCGGTTGCCCATGTATTTATCAGTGATGAAAAAGAGAGGAGAGCGGCATTTAAACTGCTATCTGAAGAAGAAAATATAGACGTTTATCAAAGGGGAAATCTTCCCCGCTCATTCCATATGGATCACCCAAGCAGAACAGGGGATCTTGTGGTTACCACCGAAGCACCTTTCATGCTTACAAATTACGCAACAGACAGACCAAAAGGGATGCATGGCTATGATCCCAATCATAAAGATATGCATGCAATTTTTGGAGCCCTAGGATTCAACGTCAGCACTGGAAACATTGGACCTATTCATCAGGTGGATTTAGCACCCACAATAGCAAAGTTATTGGGAATCAATAATACCGATCATATGCAAGGCGAGGCTATAGAGCTGAGGCTCAGTGATTAGGTCATCACCCATCCATAAATATTATTACTGGGCTCACCGCCCTCAGCCAAATAGGCCTTTTTCAATTGAGTCATCCGATCGCCTGAAATTATATTCATGCTGGACTCAACATCTATCGAATAAAGTTTTGCCGCATTTAATCCAAGTATTTTTGCTTTGTCTTCCTCAGTGATCTTTGGATAACCAAACTTTTCTTGCATTTCCTCTGGAATTTGAAATCTTCTAAATGCTTCTATTTGCCACTGAGGCGAACCCCACCAAATTGAATCTGTACCAAATAATAATCGATCGACCCCGAAAGCATTAATGATTTGCCCAAGAAGGTGGGCACATATTTTTGGATGTGTGATAACCGTGTGACCAAAGGTAGTGCCCAGTTCCATATATACATTTCTCATATGTGGATTCTCGATTCTGTCCTTGCAGAGATCAGTGGTATAGGGCAGGTAAGCATTTTCATCCAAATAAGTATCTTCAGGGGGAAGATCCATGTTCTGATCCCTGAAGCCTGAGTGATAAACAACAAAGCTTAGCTCAGGATGATCTTTGGAGGCTTTTTTAATGTCTCTTGGATGCGTGAAATCTGTTTCGCCAGGCCTCGGCTGCCTGAAGGGCAACCCCTTATGAGCACAAACAATGTTTTTTCCCCATGATTTGATTTTTTCATAAAAAGGATAGATAAGTTCCTCGTCATCCATCCACCACTGATACTCTCCATCCATATTGAAGACGCCAGTATAGAATTTCCAAGCATCGATATTGAGTTCATTGGCTTGTCTTTCCGCCTCCTCTAAGAAATTTGGGATATAGGGAGCAATGGGCCCGTGACACACAAGGCGATTTGAGCCAGACATATTGTTGATTGTATTGCGTGATTCAACCATTTCGTCAACGTTAATGACATCCAGCACTTTTGATGCAACACCACTCAGGCATGCAATTGAAACCTCACTGTCTAGGAAAATCTCTTTAACGTAGTTATTGAACCTCAAGTCATCCTTTGCAGGCTTTTTCCCTTTAAGGTGATCATTAAAAGGCCAAGCCATGATTCTAAAGCCCAGAGGCTCTGTTTTATTGGTTGCGACATGGTGTGTTTGAACATCAAAGATGAATTGATCTCTCGTCATTAACTCAGAAATCGCATCAATGTCTGTCAGCTCATCTGCATGTGCCTGAAAGTAGTTCCCAAAGACTTGATTCATTGCAACAAATGCGAGTGCCATTCCATTGCTTGTTTTTAGGAACTCTCTTCTTGAAAGGCCAACTTTTTTTCCATACTTTTCTGCCATTTCATGAATGATGGCTTCAACCTTTTTTTGGTCAGGCGTTTGAGGTCTAGGAAGGTATTCCTCATTCGAGACCACCTGAGTAGGGATTGGAGACCTTAAATCTTCTGAATCGTCTTTATGAAACTTTTTAATCCACATAATTAACTCGGTTTGGCTTCACCTTGGATTGCTACTCGATGCATGAGACGGCGATCATCTCCGAAATCAAAAATTCCCCGGTGTGCAGTACAACGATTGTCCCAGAAGGCGACCGAATTATTTTCCCATTTGAATCGACAAGCCAATTCTGGTTTTTTTATATGCTCAAGAAGAAAGCTCCTGAGGTACTGTCCTTCACTGGTGCTGAGCTCTTTAAAATGAGAAACCATTAGTTCGCTGTAAAAAAGACATTTCTTACCTGTCTGAGGGTGCGTGCAAACCAAGGGGTGCTCCATGGGAGGTGTAGCCTTTCTTGCCATCTCATATCCTTTACTGCCATATGTCTCAATCACGCTTAGAAGGTTCTTATGAAAGTTATCATGAACGGCTGTTAGATTAGAGCACAGTACTTTCATTGATTCTGACAGTGATTCATATGCTTGATATAGATTTACCCAGGTAGTGTCACCGCCGCTTTCAGGAACATCGATAGCATACAAAACAGCCCCTTTGAGAGGTTTTTCAAGGAATGATGCATCAATGTGCCAATCCACATCTGAAACAATGCCTTTAAAAAGATCAGGGTATTCTTGGACGTAAACATTAGGGTAATCATCCAATGTTGGCATATAACCAGGCCCTTGGAGCTCACCGAAGTTTTTTGCAAAATTAACATGCTGTTCGGGGGTTAAAGGCTGGCCTCTAAAAAAAAGGACTTGATGTTCTAGCCACGCTTTCTCGAGCAGTTCTTTTTGTTCTTGGCCCATGGGTTCAGAAAGTTTCAAACCAGAAACTAGAGCACCACATCCTCCTGACATAGGCATTATATTGAATGTAGCAGATCCCCCTTCCATATCACTACTAGGCTAGCGACAAATGATGTTGTTTACAAATTTGAATCCACTTTAGTGCTTTGATCTTCCAGCGGACTTATGAAAAGAACATTAATGATCGCAAAGAAGGTGACCGCTGAAACCACTCCAAACGGCAGAAAATAGCTACCCGAATCGACCGCTAGTTCGCTCAATAGCCGTGTGCCATAGGCTGCTCCAAGACCATCAATGAGGGTGATTATTCCCAAAATTCTTCCCAGATATGCTTTACCAAAAGTTTCAACGGCAACCAGTTGAATCATACTGAAGCTTCCGCCAAAACCAAGACCAAAACATATTGTGAAAAGGCTCAATTGAGTCGTATTTCTTGTGAGTGCAATCTCCGGCCCTGTAAAATCAAATAACAACAATGACCCGAAGAATAGAACAATTGAACTAATTAACAACACAGTCCTTTTTGGCAGCTTATCACTCAAGGCTCCAAATCCAAATTTACCCAAAAAACTGAACCAAAAAAGGATTGAGAAGAGCAATACCGATTGTTGAGCTGTGAAACCAGCTTCTTGTTCAAAAAAGATTGAAATCTGACTGTTTAGTCCCTGAATTGAAAACCACAAGCAGGCCGAACCAATCCCAAGACACCACAAAGCTCTGGATAAAAGAGCTTTTTTCAAAGGAATCTTATCTTTGGCTTCAATTTCTATCTCCTCATTCGATTCGTCTCCGTCAGGACTTAGGCCGATTGATTCAGGATCAGGCTTTATGACCTTATAAACAGGTATCACAGCAAATAACCAGAAAAGCACCGAGAGTAATCCAAAACCCCAACGCCATCCAAGATCCGGATTATTCACAATGGGAGAGATGAGTAATGGCATGGTTGCGCCTCCCAAGCTCGAGCTTGCAACCACCATCCCAACCACTTTACCGCGGTGTTTTCTGAACCATTGAGACACAATGATCACATTTGGCCCAAGCCCAGACATGACTAAACCCAGAGCCATTAAGATATGGAGTCTGTATAAGGTGTCTATTGAGCTCGCAAATGGATAAAAACTATAGATCAGAGCCATGATGATGATGCCAATCCTTATGACAATTTTTACCCCATATTTGTCAATCAATATTCCAGAGAGAGGCGAGAGAAATGAAGCGTAGAAGAGAGTATTGGCAACAGTCAGACTGACCTCTGCCTGGTTGATTGAAAACTCCTCCATCAACCTTGGAAATAAGCTTTGAGGAACAAAAAGAGTCATTGAGTTTACAAAGAAGTAAACCAAACTGCAGGATATTGCTACATACCACCCATAAAATTTTTTAGTTTTTGCAAACATACTCAAGGTCAATCATAATCAATCCAATACATTCATGCATAATGATAACTTTATGACCAAGCAAGCGATACTAATTATGAATGCTGCCATCGTGAATGAAGGCAATATCTTAGAGGAAAACCTCTTGATTAAGAACGGAAGGATCGAGAAGGTTGGCAAGGAAATTTCTGCTCCTGATGGGGCTGAGGTGATTGATGCATCTGGCAAATGGCTCCTTCCTGGCTTGATTGATGATCAAGTTCATTTTAGAGAGCCTGGTTTGACACACAAAGGCGGAATTCGTTCCGAATCAATGGCTGCAATCGCCGGAGGTGTGACATCTTTTATGGACATGCCAAACGTTAACCCACCAACACTCAATAGAGAACTTTTATCTCAAAAATATGAAATAGCCAAAAATAAGGCTTATGCAAATTATGCTTTCTATATGGGTGCAAGCAATCACAACATCGATGAAATCAAATCACTTAAAACCGGTGAAGCATGCGGTCTTAAGGTTTTCATGGGCGCATCAACAGGAAATCTTCTGGTGGACGATGACAATGCGCTAGAACAGATTTTTGCGGAATCACCGCTTCTCATTGTCACTCATTGTGAGGATACACCGACGATAGAGGAAAATTTAGAAGCAGCAAGTTTAAAACACAATGGAAGCATTCCTGTTAATGAGCATCCAAACATCAGATCAGTTGAAGCTTGTTATAAGTCTTCATCAAAGGCAGTGAGTCTCGCAAAAAAACATGGGTCAAAACTGCATGTGCTTCATTTGACAACCGCTAAGGAAATGGAACTTTTTGAAGCCGGTGACCATGATAAGAGAATCACAGCTGAGGTATGTGTTCATCATTTATATTTCAATGACAGCGCATATGATCAATTGGGCAGTATGGTGGTTTGTAATCCAGCGATTAAAACCAAAGCAGATCAACAGGCATTGATTAATGCCCTGAATGAGGATCGGATAGATATTATTGCAACGGATCACGCACCTCACACGTTTGATGAGAAACAAAAGCCCTATCCCAGCTGTCCTTCCGGATTGCCACTGGTTCAGCACTCTTTACTTGCATTGCTAGAACTCGGCAGAAAAAAAGACATATCAATTGAGACCATTGTGAAAAAAACCAGCCATGCTGTTGCTGACAGATACGGCATTAAAGATAGGGGATATATAAGAGAAGGTTATTGGGCTGACTTGGTTTTGGTTGACCCTGATGGCAGGCATGAAGTGACTCCTGAAAGCATTATGTATGAATGTGGCTGGAGCCCGTTCCAGAGTCATTGCTTTGATTCCTCAATTGAGATGACATTCATCAATGGAGTGAAAGCTTATGAGAACGGAAATATTCTTACTGAACCAATGGGGATGAAAATCGAATTCCAAAGTTAATTTTTTGGAAAACTTGACCGAAAATTATCGTTTTTTCCAAAAACTCTATATATAATTTCATCTGTAAATCCAAATGGGTTGTTAGAGATAAATTAAAAAAACTTTTGACGTTTAAACCACGAATCAAATCACGTTTACAAAGACCCTAAAGTGTCAGATGCAACCTACCGATACAAAAAACCCAGATTACTACCATAAGGTCGTTGATTGTCAGTGGGGATGCCCTGCACACACAGATGTCCCAGGCTACATAAGGCATATTGCACAGGGAGAATATACTCAAGCTTATCTATTGAACAGGGAATCAAACGTCTTTCCTGGAATATTGGGCAGGGTTTGTGACAGACCGTGTGAGCCAGCTTGTCGAAGAGTAAGGGTTGATGAAGAACCCGTAGCAATTTGCAGACTGAAAAGGGTTGCAGGGGATCTCAAAGGAGATTATAAAGCATATCTCCCATCAGCCCCTTCACAAAAGAATGGCAAAAAGATTGCCATCATTGGTGCGGGCTGTGCTTCGCTTACAGTGGCCAATGATCTATTGCCACTGGGATACGAAATGGATGTTTTTGAGTCACTGCCTGAAATGGGAGGATTGATAAGGAGCAATATTCCAAAATTTAGATTGCCCCCAGAAGTGATTGACGAAGAATTTGATGCAATAGTAGAGCAAGGCATCAGTCTTCATCTAAACCATCGAATTGAAAGCATGACGAATCTTTTGGCAGAGTATTACGATGCTGTGCTCGTCGGTACAGGAGCTCCAAAGGGAAGAGAGTTAGATTTACCGGGTCGATACGATACAGAGCAAATCCATATTGGCATTGCATGGCTAGAGTCAGTTGCATTTGGTCACATTGATGAAGTAGGCGAAAAAGTTTTAATCATTGGTGGCGGAAACACGGCCATGGATTGCTGCAGAACAGCGCTCAGGGTCGGAGGCAGGGATGTAAAAGTTATTTATCGAGGCGAGAGACACGCAATGAAGTCTTCAGACTGGGAGCTAGAACCCGCTTTGGAAGAGAATGTTGATCTGGTTCTGTGTCATTCTCCCGAAGAATATATTGTCGAAGATGGAAAATTAGTAGGCATGCGTTTCTCTGTGATGGAATATTCAGTGGACGATGATGGGAAAAAGCAATCCAAAAAAGTTGATGAGGTAATCATTCCCTGCGATACAGTGATTCTGGCCATTGGCCAGGAAAATTCATTTCCTTGGATTGAGAGAGATCTTGGGATTGATTTTGACCAATGGGAAGTACCGGTAGTGGATCCAGTCACATATGAGTCCACTCGCCAGGGCATTTTCTTTGCAGGTGATGCAGCATTTGGACCCAAGAATATTATTGAAGCTGTTGAGCAAGGGCATCAGGCAGCGATCTCGATTCATAAGCATTGCAACAATGAATCATTGACTGATAGGTTACCGCATGGAATGAACTTAGTTACTGCTAAGATGGGCATTCACGAGTGGAGCTATAGTAATGATTTTGGTTATGATCAAAGACATGAAGTACCAACAGTTCCAATGGAAAAACGTTTTAAGAATATACATATTGAAGTTGAACTTGGCTATGAGTCTGGACAGTTTAAAAAAGAGGTAGAACGCTGTTTAAATTGCGACATTCAGACAGACTTTGTTGCAAGTCTTTGCATTGAGTGTGATGCGTGTATTGATATTTGTCCTGTGAATTGCTTAACCATCACTGAGAATGATGAAGAGTCGGCAATCAGAAAAAAGATTAAGACACCGGCAGAAAATTATGATCAAGATATTTTTGTCTCGAAAGATCTCCCTCAAACAGGAAGGGTGATGGTCAAAGATGAAGATATATGTATTCATTGCGGTCTTTGTGCAGAGCGATGCCCGACAGCTGCTTGGGATATGAAGAAGTTCACATTGAAGGTGCCTTATGCAAGCAACGAAGCATTTGATGCAACAAAAAAGAATAAACAGGCCGTTTAATGACTGGACCTTCAAATAATGACTTCACTGTAAAGTTTGCCAATGTAAATGGCACAGGCTCCTCAAGTGCCAATGGGATGTTTATGAAGAGCATCTTTCGAATGGGGGTTCCTGTTGTTGGCAAAAACTATTTTCCCTCCAATATCCAAGGCCTGCCGACATGGTATGAAGTCAGGGTTAATGAGAATGGTTATTTAGCCCCGTCTGGAAGCATAGACATCATGCTAGCTATGAACGCACAAACGTATGGTCAAGACCTGGATGAACTTGAGTCTGGCGGATACTTAATTTATGACTCTACTTGGCCAAGAGAAGAGCTAATGTTGAGAGATGATATAACCGTTTTGGGCGTGCCACTTGCGAACATGTGCAATGAAGCATTCAATACGGCAAGGTCTAGAACTTTGATGAAGAATACAGCCTATGTAGGGGTACTGGCGGCATTACTTGAGATGGATATGAAAGTCATTGAACAATTACTTCTCGACACTTTTGGAGCAAAGACCCATCTGATTGATGCCAATAAACAGGCACTCAAGATGGGATTTGAATATGCAAAAGAGAACTTTGATTGTCCGCTTCCATTCAAGACAGTTGCTTCAGATAAAACCAAAGATCATTTTATTATTGATGGAAACTCTACTGCAGCATTGGGTTGTGTTTATGCCGGAGCAACAGTTGGCTCTTGGTATCCAATTACTCCTTCAACGTCATTGATGGATGCATTTTCCAGATACTGTGGAAATTTCAGGGTTGACGAGAAAACGGATAAAAATAACTATTCAATCATTCAAGCAGAGGATGAGTTATCTGCCATTGGGATGGCTTTAGGTGCCGGATGGAATGGAGCCAGATCATTTACGCCCACAAGCGGCCCTGGAATCTCATTGATGAATGAATTTATTGGATATGGCTATTATGCTGAAATTCCAACCGTGATTTTTGATGTTCAAAGAACAGGCCCATCGACAGGAATGCCAACAAGAACACAGCAATGTGACATTCTATCCTGCGCATATGCATCTCACGGCGATACAAAACATGTTTGTTTATATCCAGCTGACCCAGAAGAAGCATTTTATTTATCTGTCAATGCATTTGACCTCGCTGAACAACTTCAAACACCTGTATTTGTTCTGTCAGATCTTGATATTGGAATGAATGATTGGATGATTAGAGATCTGGAATGGGATGATAAATATGTCCCCAATAGAGGAAAAGTGTTGGATAAAGATGCGCTTGAAGGCATGGAGCAATTCCATCGGTATTTGGACTCTGATGGAGACGGAATTCCATATAGAACAATTCCTGGGGTTCATCCCAAAGGCGCTTATTTTACCAGAGGCTCTGGCCATAATATGTTTGGTGGCTATACAGAAGACTCGGACGAGTACCAAGACGTCGTTGATCGACTGCTTATCAAATGGGAAACAGCCAAATCAATAGTCCCAAGCCCAATGAAGGATTTTAATAAGAAGAATAAAATAGCAATTCTAAGCATTGGCAGTTGTGATGATGCGATCAGAGAAGCAAGAGATTCGATGTCTAAGGATGGACATGATTTCAACTACCTTCGGGTCAGGGCATTCCCCTTTTCCAATGAGGTAGATGAATTCATAGATGCACATGAGACAGTGTTTGTAGTAGAACAAAATCGTGACGGTCAACTTGCAAAATTATTACAAGTAGAAACAAATTGTGACGTCAGTAAAATCAAATCGATACGCCTATACAATGGAATACCAATTTCCTCAAAAGATTTGGTAGAAAGAATAATGAAAGAAATTCCCTCAGGTAAAGCAGCATGAGTTATATAAAGAAACCAAAAATATATGGAGATAAATTTACCAAGAACAAACTTGGAATGACCTTCACTGATTATGAAGGCGCAATGTCTACGTTATGTGCGGGGTGTGGTCACGATTCAATTACTGGAGCAATCATTCAAACTGTTTTTGATTTAGATATCCCCCCACATCGGATGATTAAGATGAGTGGAATTGGCTGCTCCTCAAAGACACCAGCCTATTTTGCTAACCAGTCTCACGGATTCAACTCTGTTCACGGCAGAATGCCTGCTGTAGCTACTGGAGCCAATGCAGCAAATAGAGAGTTGTTTTGTATTGGTGTCTCAGGTGATGGGGACACGCTTTCGATTGGTATGGGCCAGTTTTCACATGCAGTTAGAAGGAATGTAAATATGTTGTATGTTATTGAGAACAACGGCGTATATGGGCTAACCAAGGGCCAGTTTTCAGCATCTGCAGATGTCGGGTCAACTGCAAAAAAGGGTGCAGCCAATAAGCATGTTCCTATCGACCCATGTCAGATTGCAATTACACTTGGGGCCACATTTGTTGCGAGAAGCTTTTCTGGCGATAAAGATCAGCTGATACCTCTTTTAAAGGCTGGCCTCATGCATAAAGGATTCGCAGTGGTCGATGTCATCTCACCATGCGTGACATTCAATGATCACGAAGGCTCTACAAAAAGCTATATGAGCACCAGAGAGTCTAAACGTGAAGCTGTATACACAGACTATATTCCTCCTTTTAAAGAGATAGAGATAAGTTATGAAGAAGGCTCAACCATTGAGGTAGACCTTCATGATGGTGGGAAAGTTATTCTGAGAAAATCCGATGATAGTTATTCACCTCAATCCAGGGGAGATTCAATAAAAAATATTCGGTCAGCGACTGAACGAGGAGAGCTTCTAACAGGCCTTCTTTATATTGATGAGTCCCAGCATGATTTCACTGATACTGAAAATTTGATAGATGCGCCATTGAATTCAGTAGATCACCAAATACTCTGTCCGGGTAAGAAGTCACTTAAGAATTTACTAGACAGCTATAGGTGATCTTATAGAATGTTGCGGATGCGCCTCCCAACTATTAATTACCAAATTCTTTCCAAGTTTCTCATTCTGATATGTAGTTTTTTTGCATCTTTATATGTTTTTGGACAAGATCCAGTTGAAGCATTGATCAAGAGACATCAGATCCCAGAGAGTAAACTTAGCATTATCTTAGAGGATGCAGAGTCTGGTAAGAGATTGATTGATATCAATTCTAATGATTCAAGGAGTCCTGGCTCAGTCACAAAACTTTTTACTGCATTTGCTGCATTAGATTTGCTTAGCAAGAAATATCAATGGAGGACGGAAGCCTATATCAGTCAAAATGCCAATGATCGAGAGAAAATAGACCATCTTTTAATCAAGGGCGGTGGTGATCCAAGCTTTTCAATAGACGACCTCGAGAATTTGATTCTCAAAATAAGAGCCACAGGCATTCAAGAAATCAGAGGCGGTATTTATTTGGACCAGTCTTTTTTTGGACAGCGAAAGAAGTCTACTGGATCATTTGACGAAAGCCCCTTGAGACCATATAACACGATGCATTCCTCACTAATTGTCAATTCAAATAAGCTAGATCTGAATTTTAATTTGAACCCTCAAACCAAAAAAATAGCCATAACCCCCTTATTTTTACCGAGAGGAGTAAAGATTCAAAACAACTTATCGGTTGGGTTTGGTGAGTGTATGGATTTCAGATCCCAGGTTGGTTTTGAAGAGCAGTTTAGTAAGAAAATACTCACGATCGTAATCAATGGGGTTTATCCAGACCAGTGTTCAAACATGGATCATGATTTAGCAATCACAAAAACAGAACATTACTTTTTTGGCAGCTTCAAAAAACTTTGGCTGGATTCCGGTGGAACCATCAATGGCTATTTTAAAAGACAAAAAAAATCTGAAAAGGATGCTCTAATTGCCCAAATATTTTCAGAGGATTTGAACAGTGTTTTGAAATTAATGTTAAAGGAAAGCGATAATCTAATATCAAGAAACATTTTTCTGAGTTTGGCTGAAAATTCAACAAGAAAAAAACTCCGTAATACAAGAAAGTTGGTATACAAATCAATGAAGGAAAATAATGTTTTTTGGCACAAACGCAACTTTATTGACAATGGATCGGGACTCTCAAGGAAATCCAATCTAAAACCAGACTCAGTCATGGGACTCATTGAAAAAATAGATCAAGACGCCAGATTTATAGAAATCAAGTCCATGCTTCCAATTTCCGGTATTGACGGAACATTGAAGAATATTTATCAATCAAGTCTTCTGCAAGGCCAAATGAGGCTTAAAACGGGAACACTGAATGGTGTGAGGTGTTTAGCAGGATTCATTACTTCAACATCAGGAAAAGACTACCGATTCGTATTCATGCACAACAATTTTGACGAATATGAATATGACATGCGATCATTTACAACAGACTTATTGAATGCAATAGTCAGCGAAGAGCTTATTGCTTCCGATTAGTTGATATTCTCAATCTCCAAAGAATCAGACCGGTCAGAATGATCGAATATATCAGTGACTCAAGCTCAACCACTTTGGCTTGCCAATAAAAATGCCATACACCCAGGATGGTCGCACCATATACAAGCCCACTGATTGTGGACCTGTTTTGATTGAACCAGTTTTCCAATCTTTTAAATGAGACAGAGGCCACACCAAGCAGACAAAGAAAGCCTCCCCAACCAACTATAAGATAGGGCGTTTCAATGATATCAACGACAATGACCCCTATATCTCCGGCTTGATCAATCATTGCATAGGACAAGAAGTGATTCAGCACATAAAAGAATGCCATCAAGCCAACAGGTTTCCCTAATTTTGCGATTGATCCAATCCCAGAATAATAAGCAATTGGCGTGATCAGCAGAGTCAACATCAAAAATCTTATGCTCCACAACCCTGTTTCATGAATGATGGTTTCAACGGGGTTAACCCCCAGGCCTGATAGATAACCGAGTGAACGAAATATCAGTAAAAAATAGGGCACCAACATCACCACGATGATCAATGGTGCTCTGAGAGCATTGAAAGTTGTGATTGCCTTAATAATATTTCCTTAGATCTAGGCCACTGTATAGGTCAGCCACTTCTTCGGCATAACCATTGAAGGGCATGGTTGGTTGTTTTGCTCCAAAAAAACCTGTGCCTATTCTTCGCTCTCTGGATTGACTCCATCTTGGATGATCAACCAAAGGATTAACATTGGCATAGAAACCATATTCCTTTGGTGCTGAAATATTCCAACTGGTTCTCGGTTGACGCTCTTGGAAGTGAATCTTATTGATGGATTTGATGCTTTTGAAGCCATATTTCCAAGGTATGACCAATCTCATCGGCGCACCATTTTGATTGAGAAGCTCCTTTCCGTATATGCCTACGGCCATGAGTGCTAGAGGATGCATTGCTTCCTGAATGGTTAAGCCTTCTTTATAAGGCCAAGAAAGGATTCTTCTCTTTTGTCCTGGCATTTCATTGGGCCTATAGACCGTTTCAAAAGAAATGTATTTGGCAGATGAAAAGGGCTCAAACTTTTTTAGGATAGAGAACAGCGGTATACCAACCCATGGGATAACCATTGACCAAGCTTCCACACATCGCAAACGATAAATTCTTTCTTCAAGTTTATTGAAATCAATTAAATCTTCTAAGTCGAAAGTTCCAGTTAAATTGGCCTCACCCGAGACTTCCACACTCCATGGCTTGGGCTCAAACATTTCGCTGTTCATATACGGATCACTTTTTTGCATACCAAACTCATAGAAATTGTTATAAGTCGTAATATCTGGGAAGCTGTTCGGTGTTTCTTTGGTTGAATAATTTTCATTTCTCATTGATTTCAGCAATCGAATCTCTTGATTTTGACCGAAAGTTGATTCGGCGAGCCCAAGCCCCAATGAGAATAATCCGACCGACTGTATAAGTTTTCGTCTATTTAAATAGGCTGATTCTGAAGTAATCTCAGATGAAGGTATTTTTATTTTGGTTTCGTTTATTTTCATAACAAGTAAATGCATCTTATCTGATTCATCGATAGACTCCAACATGCTCTGATGAGACAATCGTTGCATGTTTTTAAGCCCTAAAATTAATCTTTCGTTCGTTCTTATGGTTATGGTTTTCTTATTGAGTGCTTGTGATTCATCAAAAGAAGAAAATGACTTATCCATGACCGTTGGAGGAACCGGCATACCCAATACAGTTGGCGTTAAGCACTTTTTCGATTTTGAGCAGTCGGTCAAGGAAAAGCTTCCAGATATAGAAACAAAGATGTTGGTTTATGGACAACTGGGATCAGAAGAAAACCTAGTCTCTGGCTTAAGAAGAAATCGTGTTCAGTTTGCGAATTTATCAGCAATCATTGTCTCAACACTCGTTCCTGAGGCAGCACTGCTTTATGCTCCTTTTCTCTTTGATAGCCCTGAAGAGGCAGATTTTATTTATGATAATTATCTCACCCCAATTTTTACAGAAATGCTCGATCAGAAGGGTCTAAAGTTTATTGCTTGGAGTGAGATTGGTTTCCATCATGTCTATTCAAAAGCACCCGTTTTAAAGCCAGATGACTTAAAGGGGGTTCGTTACCGCGTTTCTGCCAGCTTGAGTTCAAGATACTTTGGTGAGGCCATTGGTGCTGATTTGATTCCAATGGGATATGGCGAGATTGTCCAATCACTGCAAACCGACCTTATCACAGCGGGAGATAACTCTATTGCCTTGTATGTCAAAACAGGAAAGGAGCAAGAGGCACCCCATTACACATTGACACAACACTCACTCGGTATGTCGATCATGGTAGCAGGAAAAGAATGGTGGAATAATCTAACGGCAGAACAGCAGCAAGCCATAGAAAGTTCTTGGCCAGACCCAATGAATGTAAGACTGGAGCTAAGAGAAGAAGAGGCACAGAACCTTAAAAACGCAGAAACCATGGGAATCAACGTATACAGGTTGTCAGACAATGAGAGGGACCCATGGAAGAAAGCGACAGCAGGGCAGGTTGAACGATTGGCAAAGGAAATTGGTGGGCGTTCAGGAGAAGTTCTTGCTTTGGTTATTCAGGGAAAAAGGGATTATCAAAACCTTTTAAATAAGTAGCTTAAATGAAGCTGCCTAAGAATTTTTTAAATCTTGTGAGAGTCATTCTTGCAATCTCACTCGCCGGAGTTGTAGCCGGAATCAATTTGCCACTCAGCACTCTGACCCTCAAGAGTTGGGGCATCAGCTCATCAGTGATTGGTTTGGCCGCATCGATGATGGGTTTGTCTGCAGCTGTTTCCACTCCCTTTCTGCCGAGATTGGTAAACCTATTTGGTCAAATCCAAGTTCTAAGAGCTGCCTTGATTACTCTGCCATTGGCGATACTTGCTTTGCCTTTGTATCAAAATCTATATGCCTGGTTTTTCTTTCGATTCATCATTGGATTGGCAGCGACGGTCATCTGGGTTTTGAGCGAAATATGGATCAATTCATTTGCGGAAGACAAAACTCGTGGCAGGATTATTGCAATTTATACAAGCCTTCTTTCGCTTGGTTTTATAATTGGCGTTATGATCATGTCATTCACATCTGTGGAGACATTCAGGGGATTTTATTTTTCTGCAACATTGGCAACAGTGGTTGCCGTGCCTTTGTGGACAATGAAAGACATTGGAGATTTTGAAGCTCCTAAAAATGTCTCATTCCTTAAATACCTTTTTTCTTCTCCAATACTTATGGGTTCCAGTTGGATGATGGGTTTCCTCTATGCGGCAAGTGCTGGATTGCTTCCAGTTTTTGCATTGCCTTACGTGAATGAAGACTATTCTGAGGCATCGAGAACTGTTGCCTGGTTAGCCTCAGGCGAGTTGATGCTTCCATTATTGATTGGATGGTTGGCAGATAAGTACGATAAAAGAAAATTAATGATCCTATTAACTTTTATTGCCATCCTGGTTTTATTCCTAATCCCAGTTTTTTTCCACCTGCCAATGATGAGGATACTGTTGCTGTTTCTTCTTGGTGGCGTCACGATGGGATTTTATGTATTGGGATTAACCATGCTTGGGGAGCAATTCAAGGGACAGATTCTTGTCTCAGCAAATGCGAGCTTTATCTTCTTTTTATCCATCGGTGAGATACTGGGCCCACCAGTTATTGGTCGAGCAATGGACGTTTTTGGAAACAGTGCCTTTGGGTGGGCAATGGGCTTGAGTGCTCTATTGTTTTTATCCGTGTTTTATTTCACTCGGACTTTGATTAATCGCAGCCACTAAAACTCCTCAATCAATTGGGTTTTCCAATGGCGCATCCGAAGGCTCTTCTATTATTTCAGCATCCCTTTCTCCGGTTTTTCCATCCTCAATGCCTGACAAACGGACATTGTATTCATGACGAATGCTAAGACCTTCTGTTAGCTCAGGCTCAGCATCGATATACTTGGGCCTGTAAATGACTCTATTGATGACTCTCATGGCTTGCCTATCAATGATGCCCTCTGGATTCGATTCAATGATTTCTATGTTGATCGTTTGACCATTCTCATCAACATCATAGTTAAGAGATATTGAGCCAGGGATGGTTTCTCCTATTTCTTCGCCAACGGGAGGAAGCGGGTAAGTTTTTGGAATTTGAACATTTCTCACTGGGACCGGCTTAGAAAACCTATCCTCAATAATCTTTCTCATCAACGCATCCTGATTGATCAACATCCAGCATTCCAAATAGGCCTTTTTTGCAGACTGCATCCTTCCATAACTGATATATGTGTCACCGAGATCAAGCAGCACTTCGAATTTAAGGCTCAGATCAGGAGTTTCCATGAGGTTTATTGCCTCAAGTGCATCCTTAAGAGGATTAACGCTTTTAAACAAATCCACCCCTTCTCTTCTGTGGGAAAATGAAAGGTTTTTATATGTTTCAACCAGCGATGCTACGTTGCTTCCTTTTCTAAATTCTTGACGATTGAGGAGTTCTTTGTGGATTTCCCTTTCTGAATATATTTGTCCAGTTCGCTTATACCAGTTCGCCAATTTATTGAGCGACTCATCCACTTGAAGATTATTTATTCCATAATGTTTTTTACTGATAAAGACTTGAAAGGATTGATGATGGTTGGCTTTCTCCACGTCTTTGGCTCCAACATGGCTTTCAGAAAGACTGTCATGGATTTTCATTTGATCTGGGTTATAGAGGCCATTATTCACATGACTGATTCTAAGAGCTCTATCAAGGACTTTAATGGCATCTTCGTATTGTCCAAACTGGTTCAGGGTAAGTGCTATTCCATATAGGGGAGAAATAAGTTCAGGCGAGATAATGTTTTTATTTAGTTCAATAAGCTGAATGCACTCCTTGAATATCTCTTGCGCAAGTTCGTATTCTTCAATCATATAGTAAGCACTGCCTAAATTATTCAGTGGAGTGATAAGGCGGTAGCTATTTTCTCCAAAGATTTCCTTGGTGAGGCCAACAATTTCTTTTGCAGGCCTTAAACTTTGGAGGTAAAGCTTTTGATCGTATAGCTCAATGAACTCATTTTGATATTTATTTCTCAGCTCAGCTTTTTCTAAATTCTGATCCTCCTGAGAAAACACCCCAGTAATGCCAGAGAAGATGAGCAGTGGCGTTATAAAAATATTTAAATAAATAATTTTTAAGTCAGAATTCAATTTTTATACGAATATTTTATTTAATATTAATTTAACATAATTATTCTCGTTTAATATAAAGGGCGGATTTCTTAATGTTGAAAATTGCTGAAAATCACTTCGTCAATGGCAATAAAGTCAAACCTCCATACCCAGATAATCATGAGAGACTGATTGTGGGGATGGGCTGTTTCTGGGGAGCAGAGCGAATGTTTTGGCAACTTGAAGGGGTTTACTCAACAAGCGTTGGTTATTCAGCTGGAAAAACAACCGATCCGACATACAAAGAAGTTTGTTCTGGGACTACTGGCCATTCAGAAGTGGTTCTTGTCATCTATGACACTGAAATAATCAATTTGAGCGCTCTCTTGGCAATTTTTTGGGAAGGACATGATCCAACTCAATACATGAGACAAGGAAATGATATAGGCACTCAGTATCGCTCAATCATTTTTTATGATGATAAGACACGTCAAAAAATCGAATCTTCTCGAGACCAATACCAATCAGAATTAGAAAAAGCCGGTTATGGAAAAATTGTTACAGAGATCAAAGCTCCAGAAGAGTTTTTTTTTGCAGAAGACTATCATCAGCAATACTTAGCAAAGAATCCCAGCGGTTATTGTGGCTTGGGTGGAACAGGCATTAAATGCAGCCCAGGATAATTAGTTGAGAATCTTATAACCTCGACCACGGAGGCATTTTTTGACAATTCGTTCTTTTTGTCTCACGGATGTGATTCCTGATTTAGCACCTCCAGATATTGTTCCCAGTTCTATAGCATCTTCTTTATCGGTTAGTACCTCTATCGCTCCCCCAATGGCAGCACCTGCAGCAGAACCCTTTAAGATACTTTGACCTACAGAGATCTCATTTGCATATTCTGTGCATTCCTCAAGATCTACTTCATAAGCATTTAGGTCGACACCCTTTTTATCAATGATGGGCTTTGAGCCGGAAAATATAGGGTCAGAAAGTGTTGATACACAACCTGTGAGAATTATTAATGTAAAAAATAAACTAGCTACTTTCATTATTCTAAATCTTATTGCTAATGTACAAAGAATATTATCTTTCAAAACTATTAAATGTGAAGAAAACGTGAGGTTTCTCTGCTTCGCATGACACTGTTACAAATTGTATCTTACAATGCTTTTTCAAAGTGAACTCTATACAATGATGATGCAAAGTTAGGTTGGGTAAAAAATGACAAGAAATAAAAAAATCATCGGCGCGATTATTGCAGTAATAATTCTGTTTTCATTTCTATTTGGAGATGAGGAAAAGCCAATAAAAGTTTTATCGGTGAAACCCGAGATTCGAAATGTTGAAAAAACCGTTTCCAATACGCGTGCAGGAACCATTGATGCATGCAGACGATCTAAAATGTCCCCTGCTGCGGCTGGGCAGATATCAGTATTGCATGTAAATGAGGGCGATTCAGTCAGCAAAGGAGATGTTTTATTAGAGCTTTGGAATAAAGAAACCAAGGCAAGAGTCACTGCATCTGAAAGGTCTGCTGATCAAGCATGTGTCGTTTCTAGAAAAGCCCAAAGAGATGCAAGCAGAGCAAACGAACTATATGCAAAAGGTTTGACCTCTGAGGAAGCCAAAGAGGCAGCTGTTGCCAATGCTGAATCAACTATGGCCGCATGCAGTGCAGCAAGGGCTCAGGTTGAAGTCACAAAAGCCTCGCTCGAGAGGACCATGTTGATAGCCCCATTTGACGGCATCGTTGCTGAAATCGAAGGAAAGCTTGGTGAGTATGTTACGCCTTCTCCAGTGGGAGTTGCCACAAAACCTACTTTAGACCTTATTGATAATACCTGCCTATACATCAAGGCACCAATCGACGAGATAGACGCCCCCGATGTAAGGTCGGGCATGACAGCAAAGATCACCATGGATGCCTTTGGCGAAAAAGAATTTCCAGCAACAGTAAGTCGTGTCGCTCCCTATGTTTTAGATTTGGAAAGACAAGCAAGAACAGTTGAGATTGAAGCATTATTTGATGATCCTCAGAACTATTTGCTCCCAGGTTATAGTGCCGATGTAACAGTCGTCATTGATACCAGTGAGGAGACACTAGGGCTTCCAACCCAAGCAATTATGAGAGGAGACAATGTTTATGTCATCGGAGATGACAATATTATCGAAAAAAGACAGATCGAAACAGGCTTATCCAATTGGCAGTTTACAGAAATTCTTAGCGGAATAGAGCTTGAAGATAGGATTGTTTTATCTGTGGATAGAGCAGGGGTTAAAGACGGCGCAACAGTTGAAGTTGATAAGTCCACTGAGGATAAAGAAGAAGAGTCTGCTAACATCGACATTACTGTGGAATAAATTCGCATCATGATACGTCTCGAGAAACTGTCTAGAGAGTTCCAAGTTGGGAATCAAGTTGTTCATGCCCTTGATGAAGTGGATCTTGAGATTAAGGAGAACGAATATATCTCAATAATGGGTGTTTCAGGATCAGGTAAATCAACCCTTCTTAACATTCTTGGCCTTTTAGATACTCCAACATCCGGAGATTATATTTTATCGGGCATCAATACTTCGAAAATGGATGATGACGAAATGGCTGGAATCAGATCCACAAAGATTGGTTTTATTTTTCAGTCCTTCCATCTCATACCTAGACTGACTGCATTTGAGAATGTGGAAATGCCAATGATTCTTTCAGGCATCAACCCAACAGAACGGAAGATGAAAGCCAGTTCTGCGCTTGAGAAAGTGGGTTTAACGGATCGATCTGATCATAAGCCAGAACAACTTTCTGGAGGGCAAAGACAAAGAGCTGCCATAGCAAGATCCATTGTAATGGAGCCGGATGTGCTTCTTGCAGACGAGCCAACAGGAAATCTGGACACAACTTCAGGCAAAGAGGTTGTAAAATTAATTGAAGAGCTTAACTTATCTGGCCTTACCCTGATTATGGTCACTCATGATAGGGAAATGGGTGATAGATCAAATCGTTTGATTGAGCTAAGGGATGGCAAAATTATTAATGATCAGAGCAACAATTAATCATGCGCCTTAAAGACATTCTTTTTTTCTCTTACACCACTCTCATTCGATATCCTCTTAGGACAATTATGCTGCTGATTGCAACTTCTATCGGGGTGATGGCTGTGATTTTGCTTACAGCAGTAGGCGAGGGTGCAAGAGACTATATAACTGGGGAGTTTAGGAGTCTTGGAACAAATCTTCTAATTGTAATTCCAGGGCGAAATGAAACTTCTGGCGGAGGAGGCCCGATCGACTTGGCAGGACTTTCTCCCAGGCCACTCACCATTGAAGATGCACAGAGCTTGTCTCAAATCGATGATATTAGGCGTATCGCACCTGTTGTTATGGGTGAGGCACCAGCAGAATATGATGGTCTCGAACGATCTGCTCCAATCATTGGCACAACTCCAGAATTTTTAAGTATTCGTCAGTGGGAAATGGAATCAGGCAGCTTCTTACCAGGGGTTAGCATGAGATATTCACCGCCTGTCTGTGCAATTGGTAAAGAGATTAAAGAAGAACTATTTGGTGATGACAGTGCCCTTGGAGAATGGATGAGATTGGGTGATCGACGTTGCCGTGTGGCAGGAGTCATTGCTGAAGAGGGAAGGGCTGTGGGAATTGATGTTCAAAAAATTGTGATCATACCAGTTGCCTTGGGCACGGCATTATTTAATCGCGACTCACTTTTTAGGATCATTGTAGATGTTGAAAACTCAAGCAGAATGGATCAAACAAGACAAAGCATCCTATCAATTATTAAAAGAAGGCATCAAGACAAAGAGGACATTACCGTTATTAAGCAAGACACTGTTTTGCAGTCGTTTGATAATATCTTTAATGTTTTAACTATGGCACTCGGCTCAATTGCCTCAATAAGTCTATTTGTAGCAGGAATATTGATTATGAACGTTATGTTGGTGGCAGTTTCGCAACGTCAAGCCGAGATAGGTTTATTGAAAGCGATCGGAGCAAAGAATAAACAAATCAACAACCTCTTTGTCGTTGAAGCAATCATGTTATCAGGCTCAGGGGCAATTATGGGCCTTATTTTTGGCCATACCATTACGTATATTTTGAAGATATCATTTCCAACATTTAATTTCTTGCCACCAATGTGGGCATCATATGTTTCACTGTTTGTTGCGCTAATATCTGGCGTTATGTTTGGTTTGCTTCCAGCAAGAAGAGCAGCAAGACTTGATCCAGTTGAGGCCTTGAGTGGGAATAAGTAGTTATGAAGTTTAAAGACATTTTTCTATTCTCTTCTTTCTCGATTGTCTCTCAGAAGATGAGAAGCTTCTTGACTGCCCTTGGCATTGGAGTCGGAGTGTTATGCGTAATTTTCTTAACCAGCATGGGCCAAGGTCTACAGGATTTTATCGTTGGACAATTTACTCAGTTTGGAAGCAATATTATTGCAGTTCAACCGGGAAAAACACAGACACTAGGAGCCCCAATGGGCATCCATGGAACAATGAGACCCCTGTCTTTTGGAGATGCTGAAGCAATTGAAAAATTACCACTTGTTGAGTATTCAGTCCCAGTGTCAGGTGCCAATGGAGAGATTGAGAATGACACAAGGTTAAGAAGATCACTTGTTGTCGGAACGGGAGCCGATTATGACAAAATAGTTGGTGCAGATACCATGCTTGGCCAGTATCTTCCTAAAGACAATGCTAAGACACCAAGGTCATTCGTTGTTCTTGGCCCAAAAATGAGAGACGAGTTATTCGGCAATGAAAATCCTTTAGGTAAGGCGATTAGGGTTAATTCTCAGCGCTTCAGGATTGTTGGAGTCTTGCCTCCAAAAGGGGATTTTCTAGGGTTTGACTTGGATGATGCTGTGTATATTCCAATTGCTAAGTTCAACACGATGTTTAACAAGAATGGATTTCAGGAAATTGATGTAGTGCATTATGATGATGCAACTACCGAGGAAGTGGTCGCTTCTGTTAAGCGATTGATGATCAGTCGTCATGGCGGCGAAGACGTTACGATTACCACACAAGCAGACATGCTTGATTCCCTTGGAGAAATTATGAAGTGGCTCAAATTTACTGTTGCTGCTTTTGGAGGAATTTCCCTACTTGTCGGTGGGGTGGGTATTTTTACAATCATGACGGTCGCGGTTAATGAAAGAAAATCAGAGATAGGAATACTCAGAGCCATTGGCGCATCACAAAATAGAATCAGAGATGTTTTTCTCCTTGAATCTATATTTCTATCAATCTTTGGAGCAATTTTAGGATTGCTGGCTGGATTTCTGGTGATCAATATTGCTCTATTTATATATCCTGATTTGCCAATTGCAATTGCATGGGAGTATATACTTTATGCGGTATTGATTTCACTCTTCATTGGTCTATTGGCCGGATTTTTACCTGCAAGATCTGCCTCAGAGATGGATCCAATAGAGGCATTGAGATCAGACTAAGACATGTTTCTCATGATTGATTGATAAAGATCAATATGCTGATCAGTTGGCAAAACAGTCATTTTATAACTATCCCTCTCTTGCATTTCTTTCCACCAACCTTTTATTTTTAAGCACTCTTCTGGCCACTCGACACCAAAGAGTTCTTTGAAGGCACTAAATCTTTCAAAAAAAGGTGCATAGTGTAGGTCTACCAACGAAATATTTTCTCCCAACCAGAAAGCACCGCTCTCATTCTTTTCGAAACATTCTTTCTCCATATATATCATCGCTTGTTTAAGCTTTTCTTTGTTTTGGGATTGCAACTCATCGTTGCCATTATCTGTAAGCAGTTTTCTTGAGAGAACAAGATACTTATTAGTGCAGTAGTCCATCCAAATCCTTGCTTCTGCTCTCTCAAATGGTTCTTTAGGCATCAGCGGTATATCTTCGTATTTCTCATCAAGATATTCATTGATGATTGCTGATTCATAGATTGTCTCTCCGTCATCAACTACTACAGGCACTTTTCCATACGGTGATATAGAAAGAAACCAATCAGGTTTATTTCTCAAATCAACTTCTATTAATTCAAAAGACAATTCCTTTTCGATCATCAACATCCGGGTTCTTTGAGCATAAGGACATCTTGCAGAACTGTATATTTTTATTGTTTCCATGCTTATAACTGTTTCATAAGTGCATACCAGAAATCAAGAGATGCATTAAAAGCCGAAATCTCAATTCTTTCATCCAATCCATGTCCCCTGTATCCCGTCGGGTCACTCATCATTGCACTTGTTCCATAAACACTGATACCCGAGCTTCTCAATGCTATGGCATCAGTTGCGCCGGTCGACATTGTTGGGACGACCGGTAGATTTGGAAAAACGGTGTGTATCGATGAGGCAATTAATTCCTGAATCTCAGCGGTGATGGGTGAGGGCGGACTTTTTCGAACATCCGTTATTGGCATAACCTCAACATTATTTCCCACGAGCTCTTTTATTTTTGAAAGAACTTCATCCGAATCAGCCTGAGGAACAAGCCTACAATTTACTGTTGCGGTAGCGGACACAGGCAAAGCATTCTCAGCATGACCGCCGTTGAGTTTTGTGGCAACACAAGTGGTTCTCAAAATTGCATTCATTCCACGGTTTGTTTCGAGAATCTCATACTTTTTTTCTTCCCCATTTAGGATCGATTGTATTTGTGATTTATCAGAATCACTGGCGCTTTTCATGGCAAATTCCAGAGTTCCATAGGTGGTCTCATTTAATGAGACAGGAAAGTCATGTTCTTGAATCTTTTTAATCGCATCGGCAAGATCATAGATCGCATTGTCTCTTCTTGGTATAGAACTGTGGCCACCTTTATTTTTTGTTGTCAGAGTGACAGAGAAATAAACCTTTTCAGCTGATTGGAGTCTAAATGATTCAGGATTCTTCATTGTTCCTGTCAAATAACCACCATCTGAGTTGAGAGCAAAAGAAGCATTCTGAACATTTTTATAATTGTCTCTAAAATAACGAATGCTTTGCATTCCCGTTTCTTCATCGCCCGTAAGCAGCATGATTATGTCATTTTTTGGAATAAACCCTTCTGATCGCAGCTTTACAAATGTGGCTACCAACCCCGCTGCGCCACCTTTATTATCGCTTGTGCCTCGGCCATGAAGGAATCCTTCTATCTCAGTCATTTTAAATGGGTCAGTGGTCCAAGAACCTTTAACCGCTGGAACAACGTCAACATGAGCCATTACTACAACGGGTTCTTTCGAGGATTCACCTCGGTAAATTGCATAAAGTCCTTTTGACTGATCCGTTGGACCAGCTACTTCAAGATCATTTGAGGCAAAACCATTGCCTATTAATACACTTTCTGCATACTCACTCACTTTCGTGGCCATACCTTCTGTTTCCGTAGACTCAATTGCGACCATTTCACCAAGAACCGTTTTGCCCATTGCATAGAATTGAGCTTCTTCGCTAAATGCATCAGCGGCTATGAGCATGAAAAATAAATAAGTGAATTTGAGATTTTTCATTCTTTTTCTCCGTAGAAATTCATAAGGTATTTTAAGGCATCTTTTCCTGTTTGTAACCCAAGCTCTTGCACCAGTTGATGACCTCCGGTTTCATAGATGATCATTTCAATGTTTGATGAATTACTCATCATCTTTTTCATTTCAAAAGCGAGCGCTACCGGCACTACGCTATTTTTTTCGCCCCACATAATCAGCGCAGGCGATTTGATGTCATTAAGGACTTGATCAATGTCTCCAGATACATACTGGTTTACTCTTGCGATCTGAGCATCTCTTTGGCCTTTTCTTATAAGTAAGTCATGCCATCGTGTAACCAGTTCTTCTGTAATATTGTTAGGATCACCAAATCCACCTTTGAGTAAAGCCTCTGTTATTGTTTTTGGTGTAATGTATGCAACCAATTCGAATGGTTTGGGCAACTTAACAGGTTTTGTTCTTCCTCTGACCCTTGGATTTAGAGCCCCTGGGCTGACAAGAATGAGGTTTTCAATTTTTTCAGGATTGTGACGAGTGAAATGAAGCCCAATTGTTCCCCCAAGAGAAGCACCAGCGATACTTAGTTTCTGAACTTTCAACTCATCTAACAATTCTTGTATTAAAAAAACCGTTCTTTCCATTGAATAATCATTTTTGGGGTCGGCTTCTGTTAGCCCATGACCTGGAATATCAATTCTAATGACCCTGAAATGTTTCTTGAGCTGTCTTACCCATGGTTCCCAATCGATAAGATTCGCATAGTTTGCATGAAGCAATAATAAAGCCGGACCTTCTCCTTCATCAGTGAAATGAATATTTACACCATCAATGTTTTTAAATTCCGAAAACTCAAGCAGATACTTTGACTCAATTGCTTCTTTGCTAAGTTCACTTGGGTAGCGAATATCCAACGCGATCATGGTCAGCAAAGTCAAGGCAACTATTGCCATTAAACCCAAGAAGCTTTTTATAAATATCTTTATCAACGAATGCACCAATTGATTAATAATCTTTTAAATAATGATTTAATTCTTTACCATCATAAAGCAACGTTTATGGACATCAAAAATAAAAAAGAGAACACCATGCAGCCTTTTGAAATCGGAGATGTTTTTCTTGGATGCACCGCACTCAATGATGAGATTGATGACCATAAAGGCGACGGGAGAATTCTTCAATACGATCGGGATTTTAATCTAAAAGGAGTCTTGTGGACAGAAGGAACAGAACACCTTGTAATTGGACTCACCATTGATCCATCCGGTGTCTTATGGGGTTTTGATATGCACAATCATGTTGTTGTTAGAGTGTCATCCGATGGCAAGCAATTGCCAAATCATCATTTTGCCAATCGCGCTTTTTCTAACGTCACATTTGACCATGAAGGCAATATATACCTAGGAGAGGCATTGGTTGGAAATACACCGTATCCAGGCAGTTACATGAAACGCTTGCCCGGAAGTGATTTATTGGGCAATGCAAACATCTACAAGTATGATCCTCAATTCAACCTCCTGGAGGTTTATGATGTTGACTACTCACCAGAATTTCATCAATTTAAGGGCATCACACATTCGACGATGCATCCCAGTGAGGAATTTATTACTTACACAACTGAAATTGGTAAGAAGATTATGCGATTCAACATCCAGAAATCTGAACAAATGGAAGACCTCCTTGTTTTGCCTGGAGACCTTATGGATCAGAATGTTGCAATCGCTGTGAATTATCTCAATGATGGAAGGTTGCTGCATTCCAGAGGGAATCGCATTGAGATTCTCAATGACGATGGTGGCATTATTCAAACAATAGATTTGGAAGAACATGGATGGGGAATTGCTCAATTGATTCCATCGCATGACCAAGAACACATTTTTACTGCAAATATTTTCACCGGAGTCGCACTGAAAACCAGGATCAGTGACGGCGCGATTATGGGTTCAATCGAAACAGGATATAAAGTGCCCAGAAGGAGCTTAGCTGGAATTGCTGAATATGGTTAGTCGGTGATTGTTAGTCTACATTAAGGCTGTAATGTAGAAATTCTTGGTCTAGCTCATAGCCCAATGATTCATAAAGCGATTGACCAATACGATTATCTTTTGAGGTAGATAGCTCAAGTCTTGCATAGCCATTTTCTTTTGCAAAATCTCTCGCAGCATTCATCAATAAGCGACCAATGCCTTTGCTTCGTTGTGAGTGGTCAACAAATAAATCATAAAGGATAAGAATGGGGACCGCACTCACTGAGCAAAAAGAAGGATAGAGTTGGACAAACCCAGCAAGTTTGGTCTCACCTTTTTCAGCCACAAAAATCATAGAGTCACCATCATTGAATCTTGACGATATGTATTTAGATGCCTTTTCAAGGTCATCCTCTTCTTGATAGAAGATGCGATAAAGATTGAATAGTCTGCCCAATTCTTCCAGATGCTTATTTTCAGCTTTTACAATTTCATTCATTATTGTCTGTAAGAAATTTTACTGATTCGATGATAATTTTCGAAACGGAATCGGGGGATTCTTCGTGCACATAATGCCCAGCATCTTGGATGATCTCTAAGCGACTATTCATAAAACCATCTTTAAGCTGCAAAGCCTCATCCATGCTTTTATTTCGATCTTCAATGCCAAAAACAATCAGCGTTGGCAGTTGAACTTCGCCCATGAGTTCGGCCTCATTGGCCTCGTAGTATTTACTGAGCATGCTGCTCATTCCTGAAATATAATCAGCCGTTTGACTGCCAAGCATGACTCTATCCATGACCTGATCCGTCACAATTATCGAATTGTGATATGACATCTTCAGAAAACCTTTTCTAAACTCTCTGTTTGTAAACTGCTTCGCTGACACTCTTGACATTGGGAAGATTAAGTTCAGGTATTTAGAGAATTCAGGAACGCCTGTATTTATGATTCCCGGGTTGAACAATATCAACCCCTGTGCTTTTTGATTATTCATGGCTGCGTGCATTGCAACCGCACCCCCGAGTGAGTGACCGCCCACGATAAATGAGTCAAAATTCATAATCTCTGCAAATGATTGAATGATGGACGCTTGATTGGCATTGGTGTATTGATAATATACTGGCTTCTCAGACAAACCAAACCCAAGCATGTCTATCGCATAAACGTTGTATGTTTTACTTAATTTCGGAGCCAAGCTTTCCCAAGTTCCGAGACTGTTTCCAAATCCATGGATCAGTATCAGATTGGGCTTTTCTGAACTTAATTCTGAAAATGATTGGTATCTGACACGATGATCATCGTGTCGAAAAAACGCATCATCATTGCTTTGGAGCTCATTCAATGAGATTGTCTCGTTTGGCATGTAAGCATAGACAATCAAGAAAGCATAAGCGGTGCAAATCGTGAGAACAATTGCTTGAAATATTCTTTTGATTATTTTTTTCAAGTTAGTAAATCTAATTTAAGAAGGTGAACGAATTTTACTGCGAGTAGGTAGTTTATGAGTTGTATGCCCCTAAAGCAATTTCTGAAGTTTCTATCTACTCACTCTTCCAAACAAGGGATTCCATTCATTGGCTCATAAACATCCATTTTGAATGCAATTAATTATTTGATTGATTCTATTAGATCGAGGCAGAACTATTGTCGTATGTGCTCTGAGGGCGCTCTTTAGGCGCCGTAAGTATCAACGACTGTTCTGAGATAACAACACCACCGGATTGTTCCAATGTGATTGCAAAACCCCTTGCTTTTTCAATCGGTAGTTTTGGATTGATCGGTATGACTGTTGGCGAATCTATGCTGGTTATATTAAACACTCCACCATCCACTGGATTTGCATGCATTTTGGGATCGACAATCCATATTTGATACTGATTTTCAGAAGGATCATTCATAGGCAGTCCAGCCAGAGTAATGAAACCCCTTTGCCCATCATCACTCCAAATCACATTACCGGAGCAGTCGCAAAAATCGTCTGTTTGAGCGAACCAATTGTATTGAATGAGATCTTTGGATGAGAACTCCAAAACAGCCTTCTTCACTGATAGATTGCGATAGTTTGTTTCATAGTTTCTGAATTCGATCATTGAGATCGATGTACCTATTGCCAATAAGCAAGTCATGGTCCAGGCCAATCTAGGAGCCTCAAAGATTTTTTTGAAAACTTGAAGGACAGAAGACCCAGTGTACTCAGGCCTAAAATTACTGAGAATCTTATTTTTCAGCGCTTCCGGCATACCTGAGAGATTTTGCTCATCATGAGCATACATAGAGGCATCGGCAAGAGCAGTAATGGGTTCAAAATAGTCAGGTGTGTACTCAGGAAATTCATCCAGAAGATGATTCAGCTCAAGCTCTTCTATATGGGTCAGCGACTGGCATGACCTCATAGAGAGAAGATCTAAAAGTTTATTTAGTTTTTCTTGCGTTCTATCCATTTTTAAATTGAATTACCTTCGACTGAATTTTATTCGTTGCAAAGGTGTCTTTCAGTTTCATTAAATTTCTTCTAATTCTTGTTTTGACGGTTCCCAATGGGATATGCAGTATTTCTGAAATCTCTGAGTGGCTGTATCCTTCGTAGACAGATAGGCGCAGCAATTCTTGCCCATCCGCATCCAACTCCTCAATGGCGGATTTGACAAGCGCAAGGTCTGTTTCTTCATTTAGTAGCGATTCTTTGTAAAGGTTAATATTATTATTCTCATCATCCATTGAATCTTCAGATTTATGTTTTGTAATCTTTCTTAGGTAATCAATAAATCTTCTCCTTGCGATCATTGAAATAAAAGTAATCTCAGCAGCTTTGTTTGGATCAAATTTGTCAGCAGATTTCCATATCGCAATCATCACTTCTTGGACTGCATCTTCAAGATCGGATTGATTGTATAAGAACTTTTTTCCTATTGACCAGACAAGATTGCCATACTTCTCAATCAACATCTCGAATGAACCAGGGCGGCCTTTTGCAATAAGATCCAAGATGGCATCGTTGTTATTGCTATTCACAGCAAGCCTCTTGATTGAAATTTTTTACTGCTTGAGCTCAAAAGATCCCCCATTCCGTTGATTTCACGATCAACGAAACAGTTCGACAGATGTTTACTGTTGGATTCATTTGAGTTTTTATCTTGGCTTAATCCAATCCCCAGCAAAGTTGCAACCAAACTTTACGCCCATCGGACCTTGGTTGCTATCTTCGTAATAGACTTCTTCCCATCCGCCTCTTTCGCAAGAACCTATTGATGACTCCCTTGGGCAGTCTCCTTCGCCATAGTTAGGATCTAGAATTGTCACCACTCCATCACCAACTTCAGCAAATGCCTTGCAAAAATTTTCTGAAACATTGGTTCTACATGCCTTATATGGAATACCAGCAAATGGGTTGTCAGCCATATAAGCACAATGGCCATCTCCGCTGGGCTTGTTTGATTCGCTGTCATGATGATGGCTGCCTAGGACGGTGCCATTCGTAAAAAAAATTATTACAATGCCCGAAAGAATGTATTTCATAAACGCCATGCTTGTACTCCAATAGATGCTAATCTAATTCTATTATTTAAATGCTCATCAGACAAACGAGATGTCCAAGCTGTTTAAGATCATTTAGAATTAAAAGCGAAATAAAGGAATAAAAAAGGAGCCGTGTATGAAAATTTTTAAATCAGATCAAATCAAACCTTTGACGATGGTTATGATTGCAGTCTTTCTTTTTGCTTCAGCAGGCACCAAGGTCATTGCTAGCGAACACCCAACCATTGATCAAGATAAATCAACGGTGCTGATAACGGGCTCAAATAGGGGGATTGGTCTGGCCCTTGCTCAGAATTATGCGGAACAAGGTTGGAATGTCATCGCGACTTGCAGGAAGCCAAACAGAGCAGCGGAACTGGCCTCACTCAAAAAGGAATACAGTAACGTTAATATCGAACAATTGGACGTGACATCACAGGAGCAAATTGTTGCTTTGGCAAAGAAATATAATGGCATACCGATTGATGTTCTTTTGAACAATGCAGGCATTTTAGGCGAGGTTAAGGACCAGGTATTTGGAGCACTGAATGAGCAAACATTTGAACAGGTATTTGCAGTAAACACCCTGGCTCCATTGAAGGTTTCAGAAGCATTTATTGAGCATGTATCGATGAGTCAACAAAAGAAGATCGTCTCAATGACAAGTGGACTAGGTTCGATGCAAATCACGGCCAACCAGAGTTATTTTTATTTTTACCGGATGAGTAAAGCAGCATTGAATATGGCTGTTGTAGCAATGAATGCAAGCCTCAGAAAGCAGGGCATTATTTCTGCTTTAATTGCACCTGGACAAGTTGATACGAAATTATTGGCAGAGTCTGGTTACAGAGGGCCTAATAAAATTACACCGGATGAGAGCGCTAAAAGCCTGATTAACATCATTGATACTCTCTCGCAAGAAACACTCAAGGAGAATGGAAACAAAGCGATTAATGTCGATGAGAGAGTCCTTCCCTGGTAATGTTTGTTTATCCAGAAATTAATCCAATTGCATTCTCCCTTGGGCCAATCCATATAGCCTGGTATGGCTTGATGTATCTATTGGGGTTTGTTGCAGCTTATTGGCTGGCTATGAAAAGGACAAAAAAAGATTGGTCTCCTTTGGTCAATGAACAGATCGAGGATTTAATTTTTTATTCTGCTGTCGGTGTCATTGTTGGCGGTAGGTTGGGTTACATGTTGTTTTATGACACAGAATCTCTTATTTCAGATCCAATACCTTGGTTAGCAAGAGTGCCTCAAGTTTGGCAAGGTGGCATGTCTTTCCACGGTGGTTTTATAGGAGTAATAGTAGCTGCAAGGATTTTTTCATCCAATGTGAAAGTGGATTTTGTGTCGCTCATCGATTTTATTGCACCACTTGTACCCATTGGATTGGGTCTTGGACGATTGGGTAATTTTATAAATAACGAATTGTGGGGCAGCCCAACGGATATTGCCCTAGGATTTCTTGTAGAGGGTGTTGTTAGGCATCCAACCCAATTATATGAGGCAATATTAGAAGGCTTGATCCTATTCATAATATTATGGACCTATTCTCGAGTACAAAGAGGACGCGGCCTGGTTGCCGCTGCTTTCTTATTTTACTACGGATTTTTTAGAATCTTAATTGAGTTTTTTAGAATGCCCGATTTTCATATTGGCTATCTCTATAGTGAATGGCTAACACTTGGCCAAGTGCTCTCATTGCCAATGCTAATCTTGGGTTTATGGATTATAATCAGGCATAAATTAAAAGAAGAATAAAGCAGACAAAGAAAATAAGGAAAAGCTTTGAAGCAGTATCTAGACTTATTACAAAAGATTCTCGATGAGGGACAAGTCAAGGACGACAGAACCGGGACAGGCACCAAGAGTTTTTTTGGGCACCAAATGCGGTTCAATTTGAAACAAGGTTTTCCAATTTTGACAACAAAGAAGATCTTTTTTAAAGGAGTTGTCTATGAGCTCTTGTGGTTTTTGGATGGCTCTACAGACAATACCGTCCTCAAAGATAATGATGTTCACATCTGGGATGAGTGGGAAACAGAGACTGGAGACCTGGGTCCAATCTATGGATTTCAGTGGAGAAATTGGTTTGATCACAACAATGGACAACACATTGATCAGATCGATCAAGTCATTGAACAAATCCGAAACAACCCTTCATCAAGAAGAATCATTGTCAGCGCTTGGAATGTTGCCGATTTACCGGATGAAAGTATTCCCCCTCAAGAAAATGTCAAAAAAGGAAAGATGGCATTGGCCCCATGCCATGCATTTTTTCAATTTTTTGTTTCGCAAGGAAAACTTTCATGTCAGTTGTATCAGAGAAGTTGCGATACATTTTTAGGATTGGGGTTCAATATTGCTTCATACAGTTTATTGACACACATGATTGCACAACAATGTGATTTAGACGTTGGTGATTTCATTTGGACAGGAGGGGATGTGCATTTATATCTCAATCATTTAGAGCAGGCCAATGAACAGCTAAAAAGGGAGCCCTATCCACTGCCTAAAATGAATATCAAAAGAAAGCCCGAATCAATTTATGACTACAAATATGAGGATTTTGAGCTCATTAATTATGAGTCTTATCCCCATATATCAGCACCTATTTCGATATAAAACTTTGAAATTTTATCTTTTCTAGGGGTTGATTAAGATCGATCGCAATCATTTCACCGCCCCAGACACATCCCGCGTCTAAGCAGAAGACATTCTCGAACCGAAAGTCTCCCAAAGTTGACCAGTGTCCGAAGAAAATATTCATATCCTTAATTTTCATTTCTTGATTCATGAACCATGGCATGAGTGAATCATCATTGTCTTTGGGGGCATTCTTCTCGGTAAAGTTGCAGACACCATATTGATCTAAAAATCGCATTCTTGTGAAGCTGTTGATGATCGAATTTACTCTAGAGGCGCCTTCTAAATCAGACGACCAGGAGTCATCGGAATACATTTCACTCAAAACCGATGAAGCATTATTGCTTTGCAAAAGCGACTCAATCTCTCTTGCCATTGATCTGGCTTGCAATATGTCCCAAGAAGGATGAATACCTGCATGAACCATGATTGATTCCAAGGCGGGCTCTTCATGCATTATAGGCTGGTGTCTAAGCCACTCGATAAGACCCGTTTTATTTTTTGAATTTAGAATTGGCCATAGTGACTGGTCTTTTTCACGATAGGGTCGATCGGTCATTGCAAGGGCAATTAAATGCAGATCATGATTGCCAAGAGTATTCACTACACAATGATCCATGGAGTATAAATATTCCAGCACTTCAAGCGATTTCGGGCCTCGATTGACAAGGTCCCCTAAAAAGATTAATTGATCTGAGGATGAAACAAAATCGATTTTTTCAAGCAATCCCTTGAGCTCATCCAAACACCCCTGAACATCACCAATGACTATTTTCCTCATCAAACCTATCCTTTAAGTTCTGATAACCTTATATAATCTTCGACACTGAGATTTTCAGCCCTAAAATTTGGGTCAATTCCACAAGCAGAAATCACCTCTGGGCTAAAGATTTCTTTTAGCGAATTACGAACCTTCTTTCTTCTTTGATTGAAAGCAATTTTTATGATCCGATCCAGTCTTGAATGCATCTCTGTTCCTAGCGATGCTTTTGGTACAAGCTTGACAATTGAAGAGAGAACTTTAGGCCTGGGATGAAATGCACCCGGCTTTATATCGAGGATCTTTGATACTACACATCTTGATTGGATTGCGACCGACAATCTTCCATAAGTCTTATTGCCATGGATGCTTGCCATTCGATCCGCAACTTCCTTTTGCACCATGATATGAAAATCTTGAAAGATTTCAGAAAAACCTAGCAAATGAAACAGTAAAGGCGTTGAAATATGGTAGGGCAAATTACCAATGAGTCGCATGGGCTTTTTTTTCAAAAGCGATGAAAAATCAAAGCTCAAAGCATCTGCCTGGATTACATTGACTGATTTTTTATGATCATTCTCATTCAAGTGTTTAACAAGATTTTTATCCAGTTCAATCACATCAATTGACTCGATGATTTCTATGATTGGGAAAGTCATTGATCCATATCCAGGACCAATTTCAACAACGTGGTCATCGTCCATTAAGCCAAAGGACCGAATAATCTTATTGATCACGTTTTCGTCGGTCAAAAAGTTCTGACTTAAGTGTTTTTTAGCTCTAATATGACTTGGTTTTTTCATAAGAGTAAGCCATTGACTTCGCAGTATCTAAGGCATGATAGAGGCTCTGATGATTGATATCTTGCATTCCCACTTTATCAAAAGCCACACCATGATCCACAGATGTCCTGATAATTTTTAGTCCCATGGTTACATTTGTTGAGAGATGAGGGTTTGCAAACTTAAACAAAGGCAGAATTTGATCATGAAAAATGCTTATGATTAGGTCATGTCCTGTTTCATTCAGAAAAATTGTATCCGCGGCATAGGGCCCATCAATATCAATACCCTCATTACTCAACGTTCTTAGAGCTGGGGAAAATATTTCTTCTTCCTCTTTGCCAATACATCCATTCTCTCCCGCATGAGGATTGAGTCCTACAATTCCGATTTTGGGATTTTCTAGGCCAAAATAATTAATGAGATCAGAGTAGATAATTCTAGCAACATCTATAATTCGATCGGTCGTAATATGAGCCGGAACATCTTTAAGTGGAAGATGGGTTGTGATTAAGGCAATTTTCATTTGGTCTGAAACAAATGACATCACCGGGTTTTGACCGCAAAGCTTGCCAATATATTCAGTGTGGCCTGAGAATTCGTAACCGCTTTTGGTAATTGCTTCCTTGTTTACTGGTCCGGTAATGCAGCCAGAAAACTGACCGGCAAGACAGCCTTTAACGGCATCGTCTATCAGGGATAGAACGTAAGAACCATTTTGAGGATTCATTGTTCCTGATTTAACAATTTCATTCAGCCTAAAATTTTTAACCAAAAGAGTATTCTTCTGGATTTGTGAGTCTGTCATTGATTCGTCAAATTCAATAAATTTAACGTCCATTTTATGCATTTCAGCCCTTTCCCTGAGTAAATCGACATTCCCGAATACAACAAATTGATGACTATCATCCCTGAGGGCAATTTTGAGAGAGATATCTGGTCCAATACCGGCTGGGTCACCCGATGTTACAGCATATAGTTCAGACATTATTATGCGGCTAGGAAATCAGTCAAATGGAAGCTTCTCAACATAAGCTTCATCCCTGAGTTCTCTGGCCCATATTTCTACTTCATCAGAAAGCTTCAAGCTCCTTATCGCAGAGACAGCCTTACGTCTCTGAACTTCTTCGGTGATGTCATGCGATCTTTGTCCCAAGTACTGTATGATGTGCCACCCATATCTTGATTTGAATGGAGCGCTGATTTGGTTCATCCCCAGTGAGTAAGCAATTTCTTCGAACTCAGGAACAAACAATCCTTTTGGAGCCCACCCCATATCACCGCCATCTTGAGCAGAACCAGGATCTTCAGACACAGCAGAGGCAACAGCACCAAAGTCACCTTCATCAATGATTTGCGTACGAATCGTCTTGAGTTTTTCCTCAGCGGCAGCATCATCGAGTATCTCATTTGTTTTAATAAGAATATGCCTCACATTAATCTGTTCTTCGATCACTGGGTCATTGCCCTTGACGCCATTGATCTTAAGCAAGTGAAAGCCACTGGAACTCTGAAATGGCTGAGAAAGCTCACCTATTTTACCGCTCCTGATTGCCAATAAAAATATTTCAGGTAAATCACTGCCTTTCATCCATCCCAGTCGCCCCCCATTAGAGGACTGTTGCCCTTCAGAGAAATTTCTAGCGACTGACTCGAAGGATTCACCGCTTGCAATTTTTGACCGAAGATCATTGATCATTTTTTGTTTTCGATCAATTTCTCCTTCTCCGGAGCGGCTTGTGATTGGCAGTAAAATGTGTGAGAGATCGTAATCGTAGGCTTTTTGGTCTTCTTCTTTTTGTAAAATGAGATAGCTATCAAGTTCACTTTGTGAAACAGAAATTCTTGAAGAGACTTCGCGCTGTCTGAGCTCATCCAGTGTGATTTGTTGCTTTAATTCAGTTCTATATTTGAAGTAATCAATGCCTTCAGCTGCCAATACCTCAGGAAATTCTTCAAAAGTGACATTGTTATTTAGGGCAACATTATTGATGGCAGCATTCAGTCCTTCGTCAGAAATAGCGATCCCATACCTCTCGGCTCTCTGTAGCTGGATTCTCTGTAGAATCAGTCTCTCTAGAACATCCTGCCTCAGTTGCCCAATGGGAGGCATCTGCGTGTCCTGTCTTTCAATATTGCTCAGTATCATAGTGATTTGATCCTCAACTTCACTTCTGAGTACAACACCATCATTCACAATTGCAGCAATGCCATCAACTAACTCACCGGTGCCTCCAATTTCTCGAGTCTGTGTAACACCCTGGTTTGGCTGAAGGATGAGGATAAGGACTACTATTTTTAGTTTTCTAATCATTTCTGAAGACAAATTATGATTCATCGTATGCAAAAATGCCATCTTCAAAGAGTCGATTTATTGGTGTTCCAAATTCACCAAGCCCTTTGAGCATGAATTGAATCGAAAATGAAGAGTCTGTTTCGCCATTTCGATAGATGAGATGCTTCCTGGAAACTGCAGATATGCTCCAGCAACAAGTTTCGTAATTGAGCCCAAAGAATTGATCAATGGTTTTTCTATCTTTGATCGAATATTTATAGTGACCGATGAAGCTCCATTGATTTCGAATAGGCCATGAGAATGTACCATGTAGTTGTTTAATGCTTTGCTTTCTAAATCGATAAGACAAATTCAAATGCTTCGATTTACTGTTTCTATACTCGATGCCTATTTGACTTCTTTTTAGCTGATCGACATCCGAATCCCAGTAGTGATCAAGTTTCAAGTTTAACGATTCTGTCATTGCAATGTTGAGGGAGGCGAGATTGGTCAACGAACCAGAATTTCTCAATGAATCGCCTGGAATACCAATCTTTTCATCTCTTAAATGCAATGTTTGACCAAGAGTAAATTCAATCAAATCTTTGCCCGATTGAATGCGGGTTCTCTTTGCGACTATGCCATAACTGATTTTGGACGTGTCACCAATTCGATCATTACCTATGAAGCGATTTTCATTGAAGAGTTGGAAATAATTAAAGTCCGGCATCAGTGTATCAATGAAAGGAAAGTCGCTTTGATCTTCATATGGGATATGAACAGCCATGACGCGTGGCTGGAGTGAATGTCGTATATCATCATCATTTGAAATCTTTATGAGATTTGCTCTTACGTCCAGACTGTATATGGGTATGGTTCTTTTGGCATCCGCTTCAATATGTTCAGGTCTAAATCCAATAGAATCCGCTTTAAATTTTGCATAATCGATGCCTATGGATGGCTTTACCTTAATACCACTGAAGTTGAATATTTTCGATAGAGTGGTGCGATTTCTTATTCTTTTTCCGCCTTTGTTTTGAAAGTGATCGAAAGAAATAAGTTCGGCATTCACATCGAGATTGATGTTTGACTCTTTGCTTTGCCAGTTGCCATTAAAATTCATGTATGGCTTGAGTCGATAGGGATCATCTTGATCGCAAATCTCAATGGCGAGACATTCTGGTTGATTATCCAACATTTGATAATTGGTCATGCCTATATTCATTAGCCAGTTTTTACCAAATGACTTAAATACAATATCTCTAGCAAGATGAGTTCGACTGCTTTCGTTGGTGCTTTGACTCAAATCCTCAAAATAACTTGTATCGGAGGCGTACTCGCCAGATATTTCAATTTGTGTATTGAGCGATGGGTTAAATTGATAATTCACCCTTGAGTAAGTTCGATCATCATTGAAAAGATCATCAGAGGGCAAATGGTTAAGCTCAATGAAAACTTTTTGCTTTGGCGTGAGGAATCGAAGTTCAGACTTCATATCTGCCCCTCTTTTTTTCATCCAATTAACCGTCGTTTTGAGATCGATATTGGGCGCAATATTCCAATAATATGGAATCTCAATCTCAAGACCCCTTTTAGAGGAAGAGCCAAAGCTGGGGACTAAGAAACCTGATTTCCTATCGTCATTGGTGGGAAAAGTAAGTCTGGGTAGGAAAAGAACCGGTATATTTTTGAAGCGAAGAGCAATATTTTTTGCTTCACCTTCGTCTTCTTTGATCAATATCTCGTCGGCGATCAATTCCCAAGATTGATCCAATTGATTGCAGGTCGTATATGTGGGTTTAATCAAGATAAATTGATTGTCTTCTTCTATTCGAAATTCCTCACTGCTTCCTCTTGCAGGAATATCAGAAAAAAAATAGTGAGTATTCTTTAAAATGGCTGTCTCATCGTCGGTATTGATGAGCGCTTCTTGTCCCTCAATGAAAAGGTTTGGACTCTCAAATGTAACACCTTTGCTTGCAGTAATTGAACTTCCGCCTTCATCATAAACAGCTTGGCCTGCAGTAATGATATTGATGCCTGATGTGATTCGTATTTCATTATTTAATTTTGACTCATTATTCAAGCCATTGGAGGCATCCGAGAATCTTAAATCACCTAAACCATTTATAAGACAGGCATTCTGAGAATGAACCATTTCTCCCACGCCTGAGGACATAAAAACAAATATCATTAAGATATAAGCCTTCCGTTTTTTCATGCAAGAATCGATCCAATTCATTTGAAACAATTTTATATGATCTATGCTGAATTTACTGATCTTTCTCCCTTATCAAGTGGTTTATAATGAATCGGTAAATAATTTTCTGAATGAATAATTTGAGCGAAGAAATTAGTAAATGGTTGTCCTCTCTGGAGGATTATTCTTTCTCTGGCATTCAGCAAATTAATTCTGATGCCAGTTTTAGGAAATACTTTAGGGTCATTGATGACCGGATGGGTTCTTTTATTGTTATGGATTCTGACCCCAGCCTGGAAAACAATGAGAAATTTCTCGATGTATCAGATCTTCTAAAGCAAATATCAATGCCAATCCCAAATATTTATCACATCGATGACTCTGGCAGATATTTTTTAATCAGCGATCTTGGCAAAAAGACACTTTTTGATTATAGAGGAGAGAGCCATTTTTCAAGCCTTTATGATCAAGCCATAGAGCTTTTGGTTTCGATGCAGATCAATGGTGCAAGTCTTAAAAGTCAGCTTCCTGATTATGACGATGCTTTACTTTATTCTGAAATGGAGCTTTTTAAGGAATGGTTTTGTTTTCATGAGCTTGGACTGAGTGTCCGAGAAATTGAGAAGGTTGATTTTGATCTTCTGTTTATGCAATTGACTCAAAGAGCAAGCAATCAAGAGAAAGTTTTGGTTCATCGGGATTATCATTCCAGAAATATTATGATTTCAGATAAGGATGAGATGGGATTTGTTGATTTCCAAGATGCTGTGTCAGGGCCAATCACTTATGACATTGTTTCATTGCTCAGAGATTGTTATATCAAGATTGAACCGGACCAGATGCATAACATGCTAAGATTCTATTACGATCATTTGATCAAAAATGATATGACGAACAAACCGCTCAATGAATTCATCATGGATTTTGATTTAATGGGTATACAAAGACACCTCAAGGCAATAGGAATCTTTTCTAGATTGAAACACCGAGACAAAAAGAATAACTACATCAATGATATCCCTCTGACAATGGGCTACTTGAAGCATCTAAGTAATCAGTATGAAAGCCTTGAGGATATTTTGATTCAATTAAAACTCCAGTGACACAAATGCACTCAATTATCCTTGCTGCAGGAAAGGGAGAGAGATTAAGACCTCTTACAGATTTGGTTCCAAAGCCATTGATAGCGATATCTGGAATAACTCTGCTGGAGAGGAATATCAATCGCCTATATGAATCCGGAGTCAGAAACATCATTGTTAATGGCTCTAAAATGGGAGAACAAATAGAATCATTTCTTGAAAAATACGAGCAATCAGATATGAATATTGAGTTCATCAATGAAGGCGAGGAACCATTGGGCACTGCGGGTGCAATTTTCAACATGATTGATAGCGGTCTAATCACTGATGAGCATTTCTGGGTCATCAATGCCGACATTATGACAAACTTTAGTTTCAAACGTATTTTTTTGAATCCAGGAATAATGGGCCATGTTGTTATGGTGCCAAATCCTGATCACAATCCAAATGGTGATTTTTGTCTCGATGGAGATAGAGTTACCATTTCTAATAATCAGCGATATACTTTCAGTGGAATCAGTTTCTTTTCAGTCAATTGTTTCAGGCAGTCATCTCAGAGATATTTTTCACTGGCAGAATTATTAAATGATTATATCGATAAAAAGATGATTACGGGTGAGCTATTCCAGGGAGATTGGCTAGACGTGGGTACCTCGGATAGACTCGCTGAAGCTGAGGAAATTTGTACAAGAAAAAGCAATGAATAAACAAAAGAAAAAAAACTCAAAAACCATTTTGGCTCAGTCAGGAAGGTCACAAGATTATGCAAGGGGAGCAGTCAATATTCCTCCCTACCGATCTTCAACAGTTCTATTCAATACATTGAAGGAATATAAAGATTGGGACCATGAATATGCAACGTATCGATATGGACGCCTTGGGTCACCCAATAGTCTTGCGCTTGAAGAAGCCTATAGTGAACTTTCTGGCGCTTATCGATCCATAGCAACCAATTCAGGAATGTCTGCAATCAATATTGCGATCAGTGCCTTCATGGAGAATGGAAGCCATGCTTTGATCACAGAAGGCGCCTATGAGCCGACTGCAGAGCTTTTTTCAGGACATTTATCAAAGTTTGGTGTCGAATTTGATTTTATCTCACCAACGATTGGTGACGAAATTGCAGATTTAATCAAACCCAATACCAAGATTGTTTATCTAGAGGCACCGAGCTCGAATACGTTTGAAGTCATTGATATAAAGACCGTAATCGATGCAATTAGAAAAAAATCCAAAGAAATCGGCAATGAGATAGTGATTCTATTTGACAATACTTGGGCCGGACCTCTGTATTTTAGGACTTTTGAACACGACATTGATGTGGAAATACAGGCAGCGACAAAATATGTCGTTGGACACTCGGATGCGATGCTGGGCATTGTTGCTTGCAATGAGAAAACTTACTTAAAAATAAAGAACTCAGCAAGAAATCAAGGCATTTGTGCCGAACCTGATGCCTGCTATCTAGGCTTAAGAGGTTTGAGAACAATGGCTGTCAGAATGGAGGCACAATTTGAAAACGCCATGAAAATTGCCTCATGGCTGGACTCAAACCCCATGGTCGAAACAGTCTTATTTCCTCCACTGCCAAATTCTGAGCACTTCCAAAACTGGGAAAAGTATTTCACAGGAGGTGGAAGCCTGATGTCGATCATCTTGGATCAAAAATATGAAGATGAAAATTTGGAGAGATTCTTTGATGGCATGGAGATCTTTTCCATGGGTTATAGCTGGGGAGGGTTTGAGTCACTGGCAACGCCTGTCAGGATTCAAAAAGAGAGAAAATCATCTCTGGATCAATTGAAGAATACCCTTGTGAGGATTCATGTCGGCCTTGAGGACCCAGAGGATCTAATGTCAGACCTGGATTCAGCCTTCAAGAGACTTTGAGGATTAGATTTTAAAACTCTAGCAATAGATTTTTTGTCATTTCAGTGATTAATTCATCTCTGCTAACAGATATACCCAGTGAACGAAGATCGATTGCTCGATGATTTGAATTTCCACAAATCACAATCTCATTCCAAGCATCTAGAATCATGCTGTGATTGATTGCTGCCCCATGATAACTCCCTTTCTTTGTCATTTTTAATCCGAAGCTTGCCAACTTTTGATCCTCAAGGAAGATGCCTGCTTCATTTTCATTCAGGATCGCTTCTTGACAATAATTGGCGACAGTTTTGTGTATCACAGACTGGAATTTACTAATAAATTCTTTGGGTTTAATGGAAGCTCTATTAAAGTCCATTAAGATGTATACAACCAATTGCCCCGGACCATGGTACGTTATTTTTCCACCACGATCGGTCTTTAAAATCGGATGAGGTAACTGATTAGGGATTTTTTTTGGATCGGTGCTGACACCGTATGTGTAAACAGAATCATGCTCTAGAGTCCACACTTCATCGTTTGTTTCAGGCTGGCGTTCTTCGGTGAATGATTTCATCCTCAGATTGATCTCTTTATAATTCCTGAGTCCCAAGTCTCTGAAAATAATTTTCTTTTGCTTAGTCAGATCTTTGAATCATTCAAATAGAAGTAATGCAGAGTCATATAACCATCCCCATAGATTGTCTTCTTCTATATTTTTTCCAGGAAAGAGGTTGGTTTCGGCAATAACTTTGCCTTCTAGCTTCAAAGTGAGTTTTCCAATGGGTTGATCCAATGGTGTTGGCGCGATCACTGGCTCAAAAACTTCAACGGATGATTCTATCTCATCATACATCCCCTTTGCTATGGTTAGTTCCATTTCATTTTTGGCCACCATATGCACAAAGTCTGAATCTCCTTTCCAGACTTGGGCTTCTCCATAGTCTTTTCCAGCCTCGATAACCATTCTTTCTTCGAAGAACCGGAAACCATAATTTAGTAAAGCAGTTGCAGCATTATTCCTTTCATCACTGGACTTTGCTCCGGTTACGACCGCAATTAAACGAGTCCCGTCTCTCTGAGCAGTAGCCACAAGACAGTAACCCGCAGACTTTGTGTACCCTGTCTTCATCCCATCAACCGATGAGTCTCTTCTCAGTAATTTATTTCTATTGTATTGAACAATCGGCTTACCTGTTTTGAGGTCTTTCGCTTGGTCAAACTGATAAGTCTTCTCTGAATAGTAGTGAAAGTGTTGTGGAAACTCATCAATAATTCTTCCAGCCAACATGGCAATATCCAGTGCTGACGAAAAATGCTCTTCTTCTTCTAAGCCGCTTGAATTTGTGTAATTTGTATTTTTCATGCCAAGCGCTTCTGCATACATGTTCATATATATGGCGAATGTCTCTTCGTTGCCTGCAATATGCTCAGCCAAAGCAACGCTAGCATCATTTCCAGATATTATGATCATGCCTTGGATCAGATCTTCTACGGTCACATCCATATATTGATTGAGGAACATAGTTGATCCGCCAACAGACATTGCATAATCACTTACCCTGACCGGATCATCCATTGCAATCTGCTCTTCATTGATGGCATGGAATACTGTATATGCAGTCATTAATTTGGTAATGCTCGCTGGCTTGATTTGATTGGTCTCTTCTTCGCTGGCAATGATTGTTCCCGTATTGGGGTTATACAAAACGTAGCTCTCAACCTTTATTTCAGGTGGTTTGGGGACAATTACGATCGAATTTGCAATCGGAGCAAAAACAATCACGATTAGACAGTTTAATATTGTAAGAGATGTTTTCATGGGCTATTGGTGCAAAAGAATCAAAACTCTTTAATTTTTTTTCAACAATAACATAAAAGTCATCTTTTAGGTATTTGGAGAAGAGTTCTCAGTTTGATATTAGATTGATATCAAGCGATAAAGAGCCGAGTTTTCTAATGGCCTCTTCATACTCTTTTGTCGTTTTCACTGGACCAACTCTCACTCTGTGGAAGGTTTTTCTTTTTGAGCGAGCTGCTGAGATAAAAACATTTTTTACTCCTAGGCTCTCGATTTTCTTTTTAAGTGAGCTTGCGCCATCTAAACTGCTGAAAGCACCAACCTGAAGGGTAATACTTCTTTTGTTTCTATTTACAATTTTCTCAAACAGACTGATCGAGAAGATGGACTTGTCATTCTTTTTGAAGAAATTTGCTGCTTCAGCTTCGCTGACTGCATAAATTCTGACCGGCGATGTTCCGCTATCGAGCATTTCAATTTTTTTTGCTGCTGCATAGGATAAATCAATCAGTCGATCATCGACGAATGGGCCTCTGTCATTCACTTTAACAATCACTGTTTTTCCATTTCTGAGATTTTGGACTTTCACATAAGAGGGCAGTGGAAGAGTTTTATGGGCGGCGGTGAAATCATACATATCATACTCTTCACCACAAGCAGTTTGTTTTCCATCAAAGTCTGAGCCATACCATGAGGCAATTCCTCTCTTTTTATAGCCTTGGCTTGAGGAAAGTGTTCTGTATCTTTTTCCATCAATTTTATAACGCTGCCTTTTGTCACGCTTGATCGTGCATGCATCATTCAGGATTGAAGTGACTTCTTGTTCCGTCAGATTAAAGTTTTTATCCTCTTGAAGCAGCGAACATCCCGACATTGTCAATGTTAAAGAGAATAATAGGAGAAGTGATTTGTTCATAAATTTTAATTAATTCAGATAACTTTCGATTTCTTCTCCGAGTTGAATCACGACCAGTGCATACATCACGTTTCGATTATAAGTGGTTATAACATATAAGTTGTGGTGCCCAATATAAGAATCGTCTCTAATATTTGCGTCATCTAACTGAATTAATTGTGCTATATCATCGGCTCGAAAACCATTAATCTCAATGCCTTCATTCAAAAGGTCTTGGATTGTTGATGTCGGCTTAATTGTTTTTGATGCCAATTCCGAGAGTTTTAGATTACTTAAAGGATAACGACTGTATATCGATTTTGATGAATCCCATCCATTCCGTTTTAGATAATTCCCTATACTCATGAGTACATCATCCCAGCTATTGAAGAGATCAATCCTCCCATCAGCATTACCGTCGACAGCATAGTTTCTATAGCTCGATGAAATGAATTGGGGCGCTCCCATTGCCCCAGCATAAGAGCCTTTGATATCGAGGATTGGAAGATTTTCTTCTCTAGAAAGATAGAAAAGATTGATCAATTCACTTTTGAAGAATTTTGCTCTCTGTGGGTATCCGGTTGCAAGTGTGTACAGTGAGTCCATCACTTTATAACTTCCTTTGACTCTTCCATAATAAGTTTCGACACCCAATATTCCAAGCAAGATCTTTCTTGGTACACCCATTTCTCTTGCGGCACGATTAATTATTTCTTCATGTTGTTTTGCAAAAAGGACACCTGCAGCAATTCTCTTCTTTGTGACAAATATATTTCTATACTCTGGCCAAGTTTTTGTTCTTTCGGCTGGTTTTGATATTGATTCAATCAGTTCAGGTAAATACTTCGTATTATCAAAAATATCCAATACATATTGTTCATCGAAACCGTGTTCCTGGATCAATTCATCAATGAGAAGACTCTTTTCCTTTTCTTGGGCTGTCGATGCCAGCGATGGATGAAGATTAATGATAAGAGCTAAGACGATGACAAAGTGTTTTATTTGATGAATCATTTTTAAATTCCTATCTTGGTATTAAACGTTTATGTGTATGCAAAGACATCAGTATCCCGAGGCTTGCCATTAGCGTGAAGCTTGAAGTCCCTCCTTTACTGATCAGCGGAAGCGGCACACCAACAACTGGCAGTAGGCCAGTAGTCATGCCAATATTTACAAAGACATATATGAAGAATGTCAGACTGATGCTTGATGCAGCCAACCTTGAGAATAGATCATCAGAATTGATGGCAATCAAGAGACCTCTTCCCACAATAAATAGATAAATGAGTATTATTAAGAGGACACCAACTAATCCAAATTCTTCTGCCAATATTGAGAAAATAAAATCAGTTGTTCTCTCCGGTAAAAAATCCAATTGTCCCTGAGTGCCATTCAGCCATCCTTTGCCAAATAGGCCCCCAGAACCGATGGCAATTTTTGATTGAATGATATGATATCCAGCGCCGAGTGGATCTTTTTCTGGATCGAGAAAAGTCAGAACTCTTTGTTGTTGAAATGGATGAATTGTTTTCCATATAAATGGAAGACATCCTAGGAAAAGAATGATTGCTGAAAAAAGATAACGTTTTTTTATCCCCGACAAGAAGACGATAACCAAACCAGAAAAGGCAATTAAGATAGATGTTCCAAGGTCGGGCTGTTTAAAGATCAGTGCAGTGGGTAGAAATACCAGAACAAGGGAGGCCATTATGTTTGTGTTATTCAATGGGATTGACCCAGATGCGATATATTTTGCAATAACCAATGGCATTGCAATTTTGAGAAATTCTGAGGGCTGAAAAGAAATTCCTATATGGATCCATCGTGTTGCATTATTTCTCGTTTCCCCAAAGAAAAAGACTGCTATGAGTAGAACTAAGCAGATCGCATATAGCCATGGAGCAACCCTTGAGTAGAAGAGTGGACTGAATTGGGCAGCCACAATCATAGCAAGGATTGAGAGACCAATTCTTATGAGATGAGATGTTAGAAAGGCTTCACTGCTATTGGAGGCAGAAAAAATTGCAATAGCACTCACTGTGCTTGCCAAAAGGACCGCAATCATTAAAGGCAGATCGATATGAATTTGACTCATCAGCCCTTCTTTCGATTGTACCTGCCATGTTTCAATTCGATTGAGCAACTTTTATACCTCCAAGTTCTAGGAATTTGCTAAACATCTTTTCTGCTACTGGTGCGGCAGCGACTCGTCCACCTCCGCCATTTTCAACAATTACAGCAACCACAATTTCAGGGTTATTTATGGGAGCGAAGCCAATGAAAAGACCATGATCTCTCAATTCTTCTGGCATATCATCTCCAGAACGTTTGTCCATGCTGAACACCTGTGAGGTACCAGTTTTACCAGCAATGTCTGAATTTTTAGGAAATACACCATAAGCAGTTCCCCTTTGTTCATTCACAACCGCATTCATCCCATCAAATACAATATCCCAATACTTTTCATCAATATTCATAAGATGATCAATTCTTTGAGATTGGGTGTGTGAAGCCTCGCTGATGCCATTCAAATTCATTTGCTTCAAAATGTGAGGCTTATAGGCATATCCTCTATTCGCAATGATTGATGTTGCATATGCCAATTGTAATGGTGTCGCCAGCATATATCCTTGTCCAATTCCAGCAATCACTGTCTCACCTAGATACCAGTTCTGATTTTGTTTTGATTCAAAATTATTTCTTTTCCATTCTTGATTTGGTACCAAACCTTCTTTCTCAGAGCCTAGATCTAATTTTGTTTTTTCGCCTAGATTAAACTTTTTCAAAAAAGCACTCATTCGTTCAATCCCCATCTCGACTGCTGATTCATAAAAGTAAACATCACACGAAGCTTGGATTGCTCTTTTTGTATTTACAGAGCCATGTGTTGCCCAATCCCCGAAGGGTCTTGAGTAGTTTGGAAGCTTAAATTCTCCTTCGCATGGAAGATAATAATCCGAGTCTACAACCCCCATATCAAGGGCACCAAGTGCAAGCATTGGTTTTACGGTAGAGCCAGGAGGATATTGTCCAGCTATTGCCCGATTGAATAGAGGTCTCTTTTTGTTTCCATTTAATTTATTGAATTCAGATTGAGAGAGTCCAAGACTGATTGCTGTTGGGTCAAAAGAGGGCATGCTGATCATTGCAAGAATCTCTCCATTCCTTGGATCCATTGCTACAACAGAACCTTTTTTGCCTGCCATGGATTCATATGCTGTTTTCTGCAGTTCACTATTGAGAGTCAATACGATGTTATTGCCTGAAGTAAAGGCTTCTTTTTCGACTTCATCCATGACTCGACCCCTGACATTAACCAGCAGTTTCTGTTTGCCAGGAATGCCCCTAAGTACATGTTCATACTCTCTTTCAATGGCTGATTTACCAATCTGCTCTTTGCCTGTGTAAAAACTGGGATCAAATCGCTGAAAATCATTGCTAGAAATAGAGCCCATGTACCCAACTACATGAGCATATATTTCACCTTGGGGATAGTTTCGAGTCAGCCTTGACTTGATATCAAAACCTTTGAGCAGCATTCTGTTATTGGCATATATTGCAATTTCTTTCTCATTCAAGTCTCTTTTAATGACGATGCTTTTGAATTGATAGTTCTTGCGAACTCTTTCTTGGATGATTGGAATCTCATTCTCATTCAGAATGCCCAGCTCTGTGAGATACACCAACGAATTCTGAAGTTCATTCACTTGCTCAGGGATCATTTCCATCTGAAATTTGGGTTTATTTTCTGCAATTACTTGATTATTCCTGTCGTAAATAAGCCCTCTAGGAGCTGGGATCGATTGTGTCCTCAGGGTATTATTTATTGAGCGAAGACTGAGATCATCTGTTTGAATAACCATGAGGTAAACCAATCTTGTAATAATTAGGCCTCCTAGGATTAGAATCGCTAGAGAAGAGAATAAAATCCGATTCAAGAATACAGATCTCTCTGCCTCTTGTGTTTGCTTGGTTTTGAAGTTACCCATTAATCTTCAACAAAGTAGTTTTGAAGCATCTGAAGCAACCTCATAAATATTGGCCATATCAAGGCAGCTATTAGTATACTCAACCATTCTTCAGTTATAAAAATTATCCGGCCGCTGAACCCCCTAATCCATAGTGATATTAAATTTCCAAAAGAAAGAAAAAAGAGTGTCACAATCATAAGCTGCCAATCAGGGTAGACTCGAACCTGAAATCTAAATCGATACGATAGATAACTGATGACAGACAGGATTAATGCATTTTCTCCCAGCAAGCCCCCTTGAAGAAGGTCCAACAAAAGACCGATTGCCCAAGCAGCAATCACACCCATCAAAGAGACATTCATCATCGAGAAAAAAATGACTGCAAGTGAGATCCATTCGATTCTAATTCCATAGAAAAAATTGGGCAGAGGCATTATTGTCATCATGGTTGTTAGAAGCATCATTGACCAAACAAAAATGAGATTATTGAGTTTTTTATTCATTCTCAGTAACCCCTGTTTGAATGACCCATATTTCATTAATCATTTCTAGATTTGCAAAAGGCGATAGATCAATGGTTAAAAAGTTCTCACCTTCTTTTCTGCCTAATTCTGATATCTCTCCAACAGGAAATCCTTCTGGGTATCTACCACCCAAGCCTGAAGTAATGACGACAGCGCCTTTTTGAGCCTTTGAATTTGGCGGTATTGATTTGATCGATAGCAGATTCTTATTGCCTGTTCCATATGCTATCGCTCTCTCACCTGTGTCTGTAATTTCAATTGGAATCGCATGTTCAAGATCGGAAATAAGAAGCACCTCTGATGAAAACACCTGATCTCTGATTACGTGTCCTATGATTCCATTTGGATCAGCCACAGCATCTCCGAGGTTGACACCATCATTGCTTCCCTTGTCAATTATGATTTGATGCCTATCCAAAACCGAACTCGTTGCAATAATGTCAGCAAACAAGAATTTTTTTTGCCTGTCTGGATATGAGTCGAGCAGTTCATAGAGTCTCTTATTTTCCGCATCCAGTTTATACACTTCCTGCAAGTCAGATTTGAGCTGGATATTTTCCTTCTTCAGTCTTTTATTCTCATCAATGATTGAAGATCTTTCTGACAGTGCTACCCGAAACCCTTTTAGGGTATTATTAGGGAGATTGACCACATATGTTACGGGGTATGCTAATACCGATAGATATGTTCGCAGTGTTTTTGTGTATCCATCCTGAGAATCCTGATACATCAAGATGCAGGAAATAACGATCACAAAGATCAAGCGATAGGATGAATAATTTTTTTCGTAACGATGGATTCTTTGACTAGGATTGATTGCCATAGTAACCCGTTATCTTGAGCCTTAGCTTAGTTCAAAAAAGTCTGCCCCTTTTTCGTCGAGGATGTCGATAATCCTGCCCCCGCCTCTCGCAACGCAAGTTAAAGGATTCTCGGCGATTAGAACTGGCAATCCAGTTTCTTCTGCCAAGAGTTTTTCTATGTTTTGAAGAAGGGCACCTCCTCCAGTTAGAACGATGCCTCTTTCAGCTATATCAGAGCCAAGCTCAGGCGGTGTTTGCTCCAGAGCTGATTTTAGTGCATTTGCAATTCCTTGAAGAGGTTCCTGCAAAGAATCTAAGATTTCATTGCTGTTTAATGTGAAAGTTCTGGGCACTCCTTCTGACAAATTTCGGCCTTTTACTGAGATTTCACTGACTGTATCACTTGGGTATGCGCTTCCTATCTCATGCTTTATTTTTTCTGCTGTTGCCTCACCGATAAGAATCCCATAATTTCGTCTGATGAAGTTAATGATTGCTTCATCAAAAGTGTCTCCACCAACCTTTACTGAGTTTCCATAAACAATCCCATTCAATGATATAACAGCAATTTCTGAAGTACCGCCTCCAATATCGACAACCATTGATCCTCTTGCTTCATGAACCGGAAGGCCAGCACCTATTGCTGCAGCCATTGGTTCTTCAACTAGAAATACTTTTCTTGCGCCCGCGCCTTCTGCAGATTCTCTTATTGCTCTTCTTTCAACTTGAGTGGACCCAAAAGGTACGCATACCAAGACTCTTGGATTTGGTCTGAAGATTTTGTTTCCGTGAGCTTTTTTAATGAAAGCTTGAAGCATGGCCTCTGTGACAATAAAATCAGCGATCACACCATCCTTGAGCGGCCTGATTGCTTCAATGCTTCCTGGCGTTCTGCCAAGCATTGCTTTAGCGTCAGTGCCAACAGCTACAACGGTTTTTGTTGGTTTACCATTTTCGCTTCGTAGTGCTACAACCGAGGGTTCGTTGAGAACAACACCCTTGCCTTTTGCATAAACCAGCGTATTCGCCGTGCCAAGATCGATCGAAAGATCGTTCGAAAAATATCCAATAAGATTCTTAAGCATTTCCTAGTTGAAAAAAAATTGAGACAATCCACATACTCTAACAACCTGTAGGATTTTGAGCAACAGGAAGTTATTATTAGTATTATATTTTTAGCCAATTGTCATGAGCATCAAAAAATCAGAAATAGAGCACTTATGTAACCTCTCAAAATTAAATTTGGATGAGGAAGAGCAGTCCATATTTTTGAGTCAAATGCAGTCTATCTTGGAAATGATCAAAGAGCTTGAAGGAGTCGATACAGGAGAGATTGCACCAATGGCTCATCCATTACAAATGAGTCAAAGGCTCAGAGAGGATGAAATCACAGAGTTTAATGAAAGAGATAAATATCAGAAGAATACAGACTTTGCTGAAGATGGTTTCTATAAAGTTCCAAAAGTGATTGATTGATGAAACGTCATACAGTAAGAGAGCTTCAGGATATGATTGCAGATCAATCGGTTTCCAGTGATGAAGTTTATCAGTTATATCTAAACCGAATCAAAGCAATGAATGATTCGATCAATGCTTTCATATCCATTGAAAGTGATGAAACCTCATCGGGTACTGAAGAAAATGATTCAGAAATAAAAGGAGTTCCGTATGCTCTAAAAGATATCTTCTGCAGCGAGGGAGACAAAACAACATGCGGCTCAAAGATGCTCTCTAATTTTGTGTCTCCCTATGATGCCACTGTTGTTAAGAATTTGAGAAAAAAGGGCACAATCATATTAGGTAAGACCAACATGGATGAGTTTGCAATGGGCTCTTCCAATGAAACAAGCTTTTATGGAAATGTTCTTAATCCATGGGATACAGAGAGAACTCCGGGAGGCTCCTCTGGAGGCTCTGCAGCTGCGGTTGCCGCTGGGATGGCGCCAATTGCACTTGGGACCGATACAGGCGGATCCATTAGGCAACCTGCCGCTTTGACTGGTATCACAGGGCTAAAACCTACTTATGGAAGATGCTCAAGATATGGGATGATTGCATTCGCTTCAAGCCTTGATCAAGCAGGCATTCTATCGATTTCAGCAGAAGATGCAGCAATATTTCTCGAACACATGGCAGGCTATGATCATAAAGATTCAACTTCTTCAATGGAGGAAGTGCCAAAATATACTGAGTTTTTAAATGATAATCTTTCTGGAAAGGTTGTTGGTTTGCCTAAGGAATTTTTCGATGGGAGCCTAGATTCAAAATATCAAGGACTTGTGAGTGACTCGATTCATGAATATGAAAAAATGGGCATTAAGTTTAAGGATATAAGTTTGCCGAACATTAAATACTCTGTGCCAACATACTATGTTGTGGCACCTGCGGAGTGCTCATCGAATCTTGCTAGATATGATGGTGTGCGATTTGGGCATCGATCAAGTGACGATAGTGATTTAGATGCTTTTTATAAAAAGACCAGAAAAGAAGGATTTGGACAGGAGGTCAAAAGAAGGATTATCACTGGCACATATGTTCTCTCGGCTGGATATTATGACGCATACTACCTCAAAGCTCAGAAAGTAAGGCAACTCATCAATCAGGATTTCCTGAATGCATTTAAAGAAGTCGATGTCATCATGGGCCCAACCACCCAGCAATCAGCATTCAAACTGGGAGAAAAGGTAGATGACCCTGTCAGTATGTATATGAATGATATCTATACCATTTCATCCAATTTATCTGGCGTGCCCGCCATCTCACATCCAATTGGATTTGTAGATGATCTTCCATTTGGAATGCAAGTGATAGCTCCACACTTTATGGAGCATGATTTACTAAATATTGTTCACAAATATCAGATGGTGACCGACTGGCATCTGCAGATTCCTGGAATATGTCGAGAGTTGGACCGATGAGTTGGGAGACAGTAATTGGTTTGGAAATTCATGTCCAACTGGACACAAACAGTAAGATTTTTTCGGGCGCATCAACGTCATATGGCTCTGAACAAAACACCAATACCTCACTTGTTGATTTAGGATATCCAGGAGTATTGCCTGTTTTGAATAAAGATGCAGTCATGATGGCCATAAAGTTTGGTCTTGCAATCAATGCAGAAATCAGTCGAAGATCAATCTTTGCAAGGAAAAATTATTTCTATCCGGATTTACCAAAGGGTTATCAAATCAGCCAGTTAGAATTGCCAATTGTGCAGGGCGGCTCACTAGAGATTCAATTGAATGACGGAACCAAGAAGGAAGTTGGCATTACGAGAGCTCACTTAGAGGAAGATGCTGGGAAATCAATACATGACAAGTTTAGCAATCAAACTGCCATTGATCTCAACAGAGCTGGCACTCCACTTTTGGAGATTGTTTCAGAGCCAGATATCAGGTCAGCTGAAGAGGCATCGTCATATATGCAAAAAATTCATCAGCTTGTTAGGTATCTAAAAATATCAGATGGCAATATGCAGGAAGGTTCGTTTAGGTGTGATGCCAATGTTTCCGTTCGCCCATTCGGACAAACTGAATTTGGTACAAGGACTGAGGTTAAAAACATCAATTCTTTTCGTTTTGTAGAGAATGCAATCAATCATGAAGTTGAAAGACAGATTGATCGACTAGAGAATGGTGATCACATTATTCAAGAAACTCGTCTTTATGATCCAGACAAAGACGAAACACGACCCATGAGGAGCAAAGAAGAAGCAAATGATTACCGATATTTTCCAGACCCTGATCTCCTTCCACTGGAAATTGACCAGGAGACAATCGATAAGATTGCACAATCACTTCCAGAGCTATTTGATGAAAAAGTTACTAGATATATAGAGGCCCTCAGCATTAAACAAAGCGATGCCGAAGAAATTGCAAGAAATATGCAAATTGCAGAGTATTTTGAAGCCACTCTGGATCACTTTAGCAATGATGCTCAGATGGTATCAAATTGGATTTTATCTGAGGTCATTGGAGTGCTTAATAGAGAGAATATCGAAATCAATACTTTTCAAATTAAACCAAAAAGATTGGCATCGCTTCTCTCTAGGGTAGATGACAACACAATATCTTCTAAGATTGCCAAAAATCTTTTTAATCAGATGCTTACAAGCGCTGACTCAGCAGATGAATTGATTAAGCAACAAGGGTTGGAGCAGATAACAGACGAGGACTCAATTAATAAAATTGTTGTAGAAGTTTTAAATGAGTTTTCAGATCAAAAGGATCAGTATTTAGAAGGAAAAGAGCAAATCCTGGGTTTCTTAGTGGGCCAGGTCATGCAGCGTACGCAAGGCAAAGCAAACCCCAGACTGGTAAATGAGCTGATTATTCGCCAGATAAAAAAATAAAACGGGAGATAGATACATTTATTAGCATAATAAATGTAATTAGATTCATTTAGATACATATAGAACAATTATCATTCTTTTTTATGGAAATATTTTGGATGATATTATGCTTCAAGTCCAAAATAAGCATGCGATCATATGTTTCATTACCAATGATTGTTTTAATCGCATTGTTTGCCATCAATAATCCTACTGTTCCAGCGACGGTTGATAAAACGCCAGCGCCATCGCAATCCTCTAAATTCTCATCCATTAAACTATAAAGGCACTGAAAGCATGGGCTTTGATCATTGCTATGGTCAAAAGTCATCACTTGACCTTCAAATCTGATTGCAGTTCCAACTATGTGATGGACCTTTGCCAAGTGACATGCTTCATTGATCTGTAATCTAGATGAAAGATTATCTGTGGCATCGATAACTAGACTGCTTTCATTGACTAATTTTTGTAAATCATCGCCTATCAATTTCTCATTGAAACAATTGATTTCGGTATTTGGATTAAACTCAGCGAGTGTTGATTTTGCTGCCAGAGCCTTATTTCTCCCAACTTGATCTGGCCTATATAATACTTGTCTCGGCAAATTGGTTTCATCCACTGAGTCATAGTCCACTAGATTCATCTTGCCTGCGCCAGCATTGCTCAGATATAAACTGCATACCGAGCCCAATCCTCCTAGCCCAAATATTGTGATGGTTGACTGTGAGATTCTATTTTGAACTTCTTGATCGAAATCTTGGAGGCTTAAGTGATTTTGGTACCTCAAATCAGTCATGCTGAAACATTCCAAATGTTGTTCTCGAGATATTTTGAATATCTTTACAGTTTTCTACTTTCTTATATCCAGCCTTTTCCATTTTCTTCATGCAATACTTTGCCTGATCGTAACCATGCTCTAAGAGCAGCCATCCTCTGTTTTTAATGTATGAAGTGCTATTTTTTATTATGGTTTTTAAATCATCCGTTCCATTATTGGTAGAATAGAGCGCGACATCTGGCTCCATATCGATGCCAAACAGCTCTTCATTCGATAACTTGGCTTTGTCTACGTAAGGCGGGTTACTGATGATGAGGTCAAACTTCTCATTTTCAATTTCATCAAACCAGTCCGATTCCATAAATTTAATATCTTTAATTTCGTGCTTACGAGCATTGTCTTTTGCAATCATCAGTGCTTCATTGCTTATATCGACTGCAGTGATAATAGGATCTCTAAGCTCCTTAGAGAGAACAATGGATATAACCCCTGATCCTGTTCCAAGCTCAAGAATTTTTGGCGACTCATGATTTCCCAATATTCCAATTGCGTTCTCTATTAGTAATTCTGTTTCCGGTCTTGGGACAAGTACCGAGGGATTAACATCAAACTCCAAAGACCAGAATTCCTTTTTACCAACCAAATACGCAACTGGCACTCCTTTGAATCGAGACTCAATCATTGCCTCAAACTTGTCCAAAACTGTTGGACTTACATTGATCTCATTTGTATGGAACTTAATTGGACTGATTTCAAGCAAATTCGACAGTAGAACTTCCGCTTCTAACCTCGGAACATTCGATACTGATGAGAGTTTTTCTGTTCCTGAGCGGATCAATGCCCGAGCATTTCTCAATGATGACTCTTCAATCATCCAGTTGAGCCATTTGTTTCGCAGCATTTTCTTGAACCAGTGTATCAATCATAGTGTCGAGATCACCTTCCATAAATTCTGCAAGATTATACTGGGTGAGATTGATCCGATGATCCGTGATTCTGCCTTGCGGATAATTATAGGTTCTAATTCTTTCTGACCGATCTCCGCTTCCAACCAGCATCTTTCGTTCTTCGGCTTGTTGGTCTTGGATCTTCTTTTGCTCCGTGTCATAAATCTTTGCTTTGAGCAAAGACAATGCTTTTGCTCGGTTTTTGTGTTGAGAGCGATTATCCTGGCACTCTGCAACAATCCCAGTAGGGATATGAGTTAATCTAACGGCAGAGTCTGTTTTATTGACATGTTGCCCTCCAGCACCGGAAGCTCTGTATGTATCAACTCTGAGATCATTATTGCTGATTTCTACTTCATTCATTTCATCCGCTTCAGCAATGATCGCAACAGTGCAAGCAGACGTATGAATCCTTCCTTGTGATTCTGTCTTCGGAATTCTTTGAACACGATGAGTACCCGATTCAAATTTTAATTTTGAAAATACGTCACTTCCTATGATTTTTGCAATGATTTCTTTGAAGCCGCCTTGGCCCGTTTCATTTTGATTGAGGATTTCTAATGACCAACTGTTTTTTTCACAAAAACGTGCATACATTCTAAAGACATCTCCAGCAAAAATTGCTGCTTCATCACCCCCGGTTCCTGCACGTATCTCAAGGAAGACATTGTTCCCATCTCTTGGATCACTGCTTAAGAGCATGGGCGTAATTTCATCTTCAATTTTTGCCAGCTGCTCCGAAATGGAATCGATCTCTTCTTTTGCAAGGTCGCCCATACTGCCATCATCATCTTTGATGAGATCTTCCGCAGCTTCTTTTTCTTCTTCCAATGATTGATGTTTTTCAAAAAGGACTACGACAGGCTCAATTCTCGAGAATTCCTTAGAAAGCTCGACCATTTTTTTCCCATTCGACTGTATCCCTTCATCTGCCAATTGATTTGCAATAGAATGGTATTGTTCTTGAATGAGCTCTAATTTTTTAACAATGGATTTTTTCATGCTGTCTCAATCTTATACTGACCGGTATTTTATACACAAAAAAATTCTTAGCAGTGCTATTTTTAAAGCCGGCCTATTTTTATTCTTTTTGTCGCTTATAGGTGGTTGTGCGACCAATCAAGATCAATTGATCACAAAAAAGATTAATAAAGACATTCTCGATCGCTCATTCGTTCTTTCTGGATCAATCTCTATTAAATCAATGGATGGCAACTTCATCGGATCATACACTCTAAACAATGGCCTTGATGAATCTTTCCATGTGAAAGATATTTTTGGCAGAGAAGTGTTTTCAATTGACCCAACAATCAGTGTCAAGATGATCGACAAGCTCGATGAACAATCCTTTGAGATTTATCAATATTTCCAAGATTGGAAAAACCTTTCATCGGTCCTTCTCGCAATTGATGACGGTGAGGATTTTAAATCCAAGCACAATATATCAATCAATTATAGCGGATACCGGGTGATGCATTCCCTTCTAATACCAAAGACAATCAGCGTAATGGGAAGTGACTATGAACTGACTTTCACCATTAAAAGCCTGAAACTCAGTTAATTAGAACGCCCCCATCTTGACACATACGTTCCTCGTCTTCAGAATGACACTTCTGCAACTTATGTAGAATGTTGGGGTGTAGCCAAGCGGTAAGGCAACGGGTTTTGATCCCGTGATGCGTAGGTTCGAATCCTACCACCCCAGCCACTTAGAGCTGCTAAAATTGACTCAATTGATTGAGAAAAAATGAAAAAAGAAAAACTAGTTCTTTTTGCGGGACCAGCATCCAAAGAGCTGGGTTCACAAATTGCAAGATACCTAAATGAACCGCTTGGTTTTATTCAGGTTGGAACTTTTAGCGATGGTGAAACCAGTATTGAGGTCTCGCAGAATATTCGAGGAATGGATGTATTTTTGGTCCAATCCACATACCAACCAGGCAATGAACATCTGATGCAGCTTCTACTCATGGCGGATGCATGCAAAAGAGCCTCAGCAAACTCAGTATCGGCTGTCATTCCTTATTTTGGTTACTCCAGGCAAGACAGAAGGCCAAGAAATACTAGAGGCCCTGTTTCTGCGAAACTGGTTGCTGACCTGATTGAGACTGCTGACATCAAACGGTTGATAACGGTTGATCTTCATGCAGACCAGATTGAAGGCTTCTTCTCTATTCCAGTCGATAATATTTACTCTTCAACCATATTGATGAGTGATATGTGGAGACAAGGGTACCCCGATCAGGTGATTGTATCCCCAGATGTTGGCGGTGTTCAAAGAGCAAGAGCGATTGCAAGAAGACTCGGGAATGCAAGCCTGGCAATCATTGATAAAAGAAGAGAAGCGGCCAATAAATCTGAAGTCATGAATATCATTGGCGATGTTGATCAGAAAACAGCAATCATTTTTGATGACATGGTCGATACTGCTGGCACTCTTTGTAATGCGGCCGCTGCACTCAAAGAAAAAGGCGCTTTAAAAACAGTGGCTTATGCTGCTCACCCTGTGCTCTCAGGGCCTGCAATTAAGAGAATAGCAGATTCTGAGCTCGATGAATTGGTTGTCACAGATACCATTCCTCTCACACAGGAAGCAAAAGACACTGGCAAGATCAGACAACTTACAATTTCTCAGCTTCTTGGTGAAACTATAGAAAGAATTGTCGCCGATCAATCTGTCAGTTCTCTTTATGCGGAGTAGGGTGATTTTAACGTCACTTTTCTCTAGCCACATCGCTTAACTTCGGTTATCATTTGCGACCATTTTCGAATTAATACATTTGAGGAAGAAAAATGGCTACGGATTACGATTTGATTACAGTCTCAAGGGAAGATGCTGGCACAAGTCATTCTAGAAGAATGAGGAGTGAAGGCATGGTTCCTGCTGTGGTTTATGGTGCTGGAAAGGACACCGTCAAGGTGTCCATTAGCCATAATGAATTGCTCAAAAAATTAAACAACGAGGCATTCCTTAACAGTATCTTGTCTATTGCGGTCGATGATAAAGAGGAATCGGTTCTGATCAAAGATATTCAAGTCCATCCCTCAAAAAGACAAGTGATGCACTTGGATTTGCAAAGAGTTCGATCAGACGTTGCGATTAAAGTTTCCATACCATTGGCATTCATTAATGATGACATTGCAGTCGGAGTCAAGATGAATGGTGGAACAGTTACACCTTTGATGAATGAAGTCGAAATCAGTTGCTTGCCTAAAGATCTTCCAGAGAGACTAGAAGTCGATGTTGAGTCGCTTGAATTGGATGAAATGCTTTATCTTGAAGACATCGTCCTGCCACAAGGGGTAGAGCTCTCGCTTTTGACACAAGAAGAGCCTGTGAATGAACCCATCGTTGCAGTTCGATTACTGCAAATCCAAGAAGAAGAGCCAGAAGTTGAAGAAGTGCCTGAAGGCGAAGAAGGGATGGAAGCTGAATCTGATGGCGAAGAGGGTGCTGAACCTTCAGCAGAAGGAGAATCTGAGGATAACCAAGAGCAGTAAACACTCTCTTGTAGTCAATGCGTCCTGCTAACATCATTCCAAAAATTTTTGTCGGCCTTGGTAATCCAGGCGATCGATATCAAAACACTCGTCACAATCTCGGTTATCTTTCGATTGAATGTTTCTTAGATAGGCATCAGCTTGGTGAGCTAAAAGACGATAAGAAATCCGATGGATCAATACTTAAGTCAGCGCTTTATGGTCAAGAGTTTCTGTTGTTTAAATCATCGAGATACATGAATGAGAGTGGCTTTTCAGTCAATCGTCTTAGAAAATACCGAAACATCAGCATGCAAGAAATTTGTATTATCCACGATGACCTGGACCTGAATGTTGGAGAGGTCAGAGTCAAGTATTCCGGTGGGCATGGTGGCCATAATGGTCTGCGTAACATCATTCAAGCATGTGGAACCAAGGATTTTGTCAGAATCAGAATGGGCATTGGCCATCCTGAAAAAGATGATGTCATCGATTATGTCTTATCCAAACCAAAAAAAGCCGAAAAGGAAGCTCTGGATCAGTCCATTTATGAAGCAGCCGATGTGATGGATTCGTTATTGCAAAATAGTCTGGATGAGACCATGAATTGTTTTAACTGATTCTTTTCTCAGCCCTTTCAGTGCCTTCACCCAGCGCCTTTAGTTTTTGTTTTGCCACATCCACAGAGATCGGGGCCATCCCACAGTTTGTGCTGGGTATCAATCGCTCGACTTCAACATGAGCCAGTGCTGCCATGATGTTCTTCTCAACTTCTTCAGAGGTCTCTATATGATCCCCAACAACCGATACGACACCAACCATGATCTCTTTATCGGGTAACAGCCTCATCAATTGAGGAGGTACCCGTGAGCCAGCAAATTCCAAGGAGACCTGATTGATATTGCTTTGATTGATTGCTGGGAAAAGGTTTTCATACTGTCTCCATTGATCTCCCAATGTTTTTTTCCAATTTAGATTTTCCTCAATGCCATAGCCATAACAGATGTGAATGGCTGTTTTGCAGTCAAGGCCTTTGATGGCCACTTCCAATGCATCCATGCCCCATTCAATGCTTTCTTCTAGAAAACTATTAAAAGCAGGTTCGTCAAACTGAATGACATCGATGCCTGCATCGCACAATGTTTTGGCCTCATCATTCAAAAGTTTCGCAAACTCCATCGCCATTGTTTTCTTGTCTGCATAAAACTCATTGGCTATGGTGTCCGATATCGTCATGGGTCCTGGAAGTGTAAATTTAGTGAGCTTTTTTGATTTTGACCTGAGAAACTTCGCTTCTTCAACATGAATGCTTCCCGATTTTATCAATGGCTCTGTCACAGTAGGAACTTCGACAACATACCGGTCATTGCGAATCCCCATTTGTGTCTTTTTATCCCAATTGATTCCTTCAATGGTCTCTAAAAAACCGTGCACAAAATGGATTCTAAACTGCTCTCCCTCGGAGATGATCTCTAACCCGGATTGTTCTTGTACATCGATCCACATTGCAGCCGATTTTTTCTTTTTTTCGGTGAGTGTTTCGCCTGAATCTTTCCAAGCCGGCCAAAGCTTTTCTGTTTCAGCCAACCAATTCGGTTTTGGTAAGCTGCCAGCCGTTGTTGCTTTAAATATTTTCGCCATTTCGATGAATAACTTGTTAAACTCCACTCACTTTAAATCGACTATTCAATAAATCAAGGCATATGGGAATCAAATGCGGCATTGTAGGACTGCCAAATGTAGGCAAATCTTCACTGTTTAACATCCTTTCTGAAGGAAAGGCAGAGGCTGCCAATTATCCCTTTTGCACCATCGAGCCCAATGTTGGCGTTGTGATGGTTCCGGATCCTCGCTTGGATCAATTGTCTGCTATCAATGACCCCGAAGAAGTGATTCCATCCATCGTTGAGTTTGTCGATATTGCTGGATTAGTAGAGGGCGCTTCACAAGGCGAGGGGCTTGGGAATAAGTTTCTTGCTAATATCCGAGAAACGGACGCTATCATTCATGTGGTCCGCTGTTTTGAAGACAAGAATGTCACCCATGTCTCCGATGAGATCAATCCTGTGAATGATTTTGAAATCATCAATACCGAATTGCTACTCGCAGATATCCAGACCGTGGAGCGTAACCTAGAAAGAGCAGGCAAGCAATCTAAAGCCGGTGACAAGGCAATGTTGGCTAAGCATGCTTTTTTAGAATCTCTTCTGGAGCATCTAAACAATGACCTCCCTGCAAGAACATTCAATATTGAGAAGGGTCAGGCGAGCACCATGAAAGAGCTCTCTCTTTTGACGAAGAAGCCCATGTTGTGTCTTGCGAACATTGATGAGTCGAGCATTGTGGAAGAGTCAAAAGGTCTGCAAGCATTGCGAGAGAAAGTGAAGTCGGTAGAAGATGCTCAGCTTTTGAAACTTTGTGTCTCGCTTGAGCTTGAAGTCAGCACCCTTGAGCCATCAGAAATGAAAGAGTTCTTAGACGAACTTAATCTCGAAGAGCCTGCGATCAATAAACTGATTCGTGCCTCATATGATTTACTTAATCTGCAAACTTTCTTTACTGCAGGCCCGAAAGAGGTTCGTGCATGGCCGATCAGAAAGCAGTCATTGGCGCCACAAGCTGCCGGGACAATTCACACTGATTTTGAGAGAGGTTTTATTAAAGCAGAAGTCATTGGTTTTGATGACTATATCGAGCACGATGGAGAGCAGGGCGCTAAATCTGTCGGAAAGTTAAGACTTGAAGGCAAGGAATATCTAGTGCAAGAAGGCGACGTGATGCATTTTAAGTTTAATGTTTAATACGACTATGTTTAAATAATCAAATGAATCGCTTAGGTAAATTCAGTCATCTATTGGTCAGCTTTTTCTTTCTGGCCACGATCTCGCTTGATTCAGTCGCACACGTTACTCATATCGATGCGGAACATGAACTGGAATGTCCATTCAGTAATAACAACTTAGTTGAAACGGATATAACTGAAGCGATTGAACGGATTGAGTTCAGTCCTGAGCTCACCAATGCATTCACTCAGAATTTTTATTCCAAACCAAGTAACAGCCTATTTGAATCACGCGCACCTCCAAGAAGTTAAATTTAATCAAATTTAATTTCTAAACGTTCATCAAAGGAGGTTATTTCATGAGAACGAATTTTTATTTTTATGTAGTGGTTTTACTATCCATCAGTATTTCAAATGGATTGAGTGCACAAGATTCCATAGAGGAAATCACGGTCACTTCATCCTATATCAATCAATCGGCTGATGACATTAAAGATCCCTTGCATGTCATCAGTGAACAAGAGTTGGACACAGAGCCAACACAGAGCTTGGGTGAATCGATCGATAATTTGCTGGGCGTCTCTTCTTCAGACTATGGTGCTGCTGTCGGGCAGCCAATCATTCGCGGCATGTCCGGAAGCAGAGTTAAGGTTTTAAGCAATGGACTCGTCGTTCGTGATATTTCTGGTTTGGGTGCTGACCACTTAAATGAAATTGACATGAATGCTATCAAGCAGATTGAAATCGTCAGAGGCCCTTCGTCTTTGATGTATTCCAATGGTGCAATTGGTGGAATCGTGAATGTTGTCGATGACACCATTGCAAAAGAAAATTTCGCGGAGCAAGATTTGAGGTTGGCCTTAGAAACTCAATCAGTCAACGATGGAAAGGTTGGCCAGTTTAGCTATAAGGATAATTTAGGCGGCTTAAACATCTCCTATGCTTTTAAAGATGGTTCATTTAAAAAGTATGATATTCCAATGGGTGCTGTTATTCATTCAGAAGAGCACGAGGAAGACCATGAAGATGAACATCATGATGAAGATGAAAACCATGATGAGGATCATGATGAAGATCTTGGATATCTAGAAAATTCAGATTATGAAGCACAGACACATCGATTTGGCCTGTCAACTGTTGGTGATTGGGGACATTTTGGCGCCTCATTCCAAGACATGGAAACATTGTATGGCATTCCTTATCACGGTGAAGGACATGAAGACCACGATGGAGATCATGAAGATGAAGAAGAACATGATGAGCATGGAGAAGAAGAAAGAATCTTTTCTACTACCGATTCTGAAACATTCAATGTTCAGGGTTCATATGTTTTCTCTAGCGGCCCATTAAATCGGATTAATTATTACTATAGAAATACGGACTACTCTTTGACTGAGCAGCATGCAGAAGAGGAGCATGAAGACGAAGACCATGATGAGGGTCACGAAGGTGATCATGACGATCATGGGCACGAAGAAGGCCCAACATTGTTCAGCAATGAAGCCGACGAATTTGGTCTGATTGTGGATTTTGGTGATGATTCAATTTCCCAGAAAATGGTATTTCAGAATATGAGTGAAGATGTCTCTATTCTTGGAGCAGAGGCCTTCATGAATCCTGTGGATTCTAGCGAAAAAATGATTGGCTATTATGTGGGTACTCGTTTTATGGGTATGGATCTTGATCTAGGCATTCGTCATGATCGTGTGAATCGAAGAGGCACAGTGGCCCATCAGGAGGAAGAAGAACATCATGATGAAGATGAAGACCATGATGAGGATCATGATGAGCACGAGGTGGAAGCTTATGACATCGATCGTAATGAAACCAGCTTGGCTTTATCGCTTGGTTCAGTGATCAATGAAAATACAAGCTTTAACTTTGGTCTTGCAAGTGTCAAAAGAGCACCATCTGCTGTTGAACTGTTTATGAATGGAGAGCATTTATCAACCGGAAGATTTGAAGTTGGAGACGCTTCTCTTAAATCAGAAACCTCTAATAATATAGATTTCACGCTAGATTATGAAAACAATGGTGTTTTTGCCAGTGCAACAATATTCAGAAATAATATCGATGATTACATCTACCTCAGAGATGAAACAGAAGCAGAGCATGAGATGCATGAAGAAGATGATCACGAAGGTCATGGTGGACTGATCCTGTCTAACTACATGCAAAAAGATGCAGAGTTCAATGGTTATGAGTTTGAGATTGGCAGATCTTTAAATTTTAATGATGGTTCTATGACATTTTCATACGGCATGGATTACGTCAATGCCAAGTTCAAAGACGGAACTTATGTCCCTAGGATAAATCCAAGAAGACACATATTCACTCTAACTTATGCAAAAGATGAAACCAGTGCCTCTATGACTTTTAGGAATGTCACATCTCAATCAAAACTTTCATTGAATGAAACACCGACTGAGTCATACAAAATGGTTGACCTGAAACTCTCTCAAAGAATTCCTATTTTCAATAGCGATGGAGAGATGCTTGTCACACTGTTTGCAAAAAACTTACTGGATGAAGTTGCACGTAATCACTCATCATTTGTGAAAGATGAAGTACCCTTACCAGGAAGAAATATTGGGCTTCGCTTCAATATGAAGTTTTAGCCTTCTCATTGGTTTCTCTGGCAGTGAATTCAATTCAACCCCTCCTAAAGACTGCCGGAGGAATCATCTCTCAAGGGTTTGCTAGCAAACCCTTGAGAGTATTAAGCGGGTTTTCTAGCCAATAAAGGAACAAAAATAAAGAGCTTTATTTTCGGCTCAATTCAGCCAGTGTATCTATGATCTAATTGCAGTATTGGTGTTATAGGGATATAAGATAATAGATTAATAAACCCAATAGCAGAGCTATAAACAGCCCACCTAAAACCTCAAATATTTCTTTTCTATTCATTTAATGCATTTAGTTATTCTTTATTAATTAAAGTCTATCGAAACTAGAGATTATGTAATTGATTTTAGTCATTTACATTTATTAGAAAAAAGGATTCTATAATTAAATAAAAAATGAACAAGAATAATTCATCTATTGTCTTTACTGTATCTGCCAGAGGTAAGAATCCTAGGAAGCCAATTTTTTCTTTTCTAAGAGAGAATTATGGAGAATTGTCTCTGAATCAAATAGAGAGTGTATTTGGTTTTGGAGAAAGATCTACATTGTATGGTGGAAGATTTTTCCAAAATCCAGAGCTTTCAGATAGAGACGTACGTCAATTAAACAATGCAGGTATAGGTTTTAGGATACCACTGACAAATCATTTTGCTGACTATGATGAATACAAAATAAACACACCCCTTATTTCAAAATATCATCATGAGCTTAACTCAATTATTTGTACCAATGATGAATTGGCAGAATGGCTAAGAACTGATTTTCCAAAATTCAATAATATAGAGGCTAGTGTTATAAAAAATATCAATAATTCATTTAAGCTTAATAAGGCCTTAAAAATATTTACCTGTGTTGTTTTACCTATGGTTTCTAATGATGATTTAGATTTCTTAAGCTCTATTGAGGATAAAAAGAGAATCCGCCTATTTGCCAATGGGGGTTGTGCATATACTTGCCCTTCAAAGATTTGTTATCGATCACAATCAAAGCTTAATAAGTTTAAGGGCGGTGATTTTAAGTGCTCACAGTTGATTAAAGAGAGAGAGCTAATGGGCATGATTGATTTTGATCTAAAGGTATTTATAGATATGGGATATACCAAGTTCAAACTTCTAAGATCAAGACCAGGTTTAATGACTGGTTTTTAAAAAGGAGTTAGTCTTTTCCAAGCCCCGCTATGGCATCAATTATTTCTGAATAGTTTTGGTAAAATTCTTTTGACTCACCTTCTTCAAGTGTAACCGGCGATTTGAAGTCTTTTTCTATATCATAGAAGCCAATCTTTTCAAGAAGTCTGAAGAACCATAGAAATCTAGCAATATTATTGATTTCATATTCACGAATGGGCCCCCAATCCTGTTGCGATCCACCAGTTGAAGTATATTTTGTGATTCTGGTAAAAATCACATCATTGGCTTGATCAATGAATATGTATTGGCCAAACTTGCCACTGGCATTCATGATCTTTCCTTCTTCATCATTTTTAGAGAACCACCAGTGAAGACCATAACCCCTTCTGTCCATCCCAGTACGATCCGAGGTGCTCAACCATCTGGGATCATAGGTTTCTTGCACAAAATCATATGGCACTACCTGTTGATCATTCCAAGATCCATTTCTTGAGAAGAGGAGGCCGAAGCGTGAATAATCTCTTGCCGACATATCGATGCAGCAATAACTCAAGACATTGTCTGCAGCATCTCTCCAGAGAGTATAGTTTTTGGTACCAATTGGATCGAGAACACGTTCTCTAAGTAGATCGTCAGCCTTCTTGCCGGTCACTTTGAGTAGAATATCGCCCAACAGTAATGAATTCACATTGTTGTATTCGAAAACCGTGTTGGTTTCTTTGTCTCGCTTGATGTTTTTGGCATAGCCTAAATGATCATCTAAAAAAAACATGATCTCATGCTCGTGATCAGGATTTTCAAGACCACTGGTCATGTCGAGCACTTCTCGGATCGTAATGTTTTGTCGATCTTCGTTGAAATAATCTAAGTAGTCACTGACCTTGTCATCTAGGCTACCGATTTCTCCTTTTTCGATCGATATACCAATCAGGCTTGCATAGAAGCTTTTAGCCATGGACCAAGATGTTCCAATAGAATCTTTGTCGTATCCCTCGGCATATCTTTCAGCAATGAGGTAACCATCTTTGATGAGTACCACAGACTGAGTTGCATCATCTTGAAAGGAGAGGTCAAAAAGTTTTTCTATTTTTGAGGCATCAATCCCAAGTTCACTAGGATTTTTTACAGTCCATGAATTGCCTGGAAATTCCTTTGCACTCAATGGAAAGAGAAATGAAATAGAGCAGGCGGTGAGTACCAGAGTTTTAATAATTTTCATTTTATTCATAAGTAATTATTCCATCGCACTTGACAGAATGGATTTAGATGTTGAAAATCCATCTTTCAGTGATTTATGGAGATGTAGCTCAGCTGGTTAGAGCGTCGCACTCATAACGCGAAGGTCGGTGGTTCAAGTCCACCCATCTCCACCAAAGATCTAACCCATAGGGTTATTGGCTTCTAAGAATTCGCAGCAAATTGAATCAACCCCTTGATCTGAAGCAGCATTGACCATGTGGCTTATAGCCATGTCCATTGCAAAGTCAGGTACTTGAGTTAAGGTTTCACATGCACAGTCTGTGAAGGTAATGCCTTCGGCTGCTGCATTTGCTTTTTCTTTTATTGCTTCTGCATCCATTTTGTTAATCCTTTAATTGGTTTCTTGACTATAGATTGTGTCAAAAATTCGTCAAAACAGGAAGACAAACTTCAGCTTAATCGATTCGATGAGAGAGTAGACCATCCAATAGTTTTGGCTCGAACCAGGTGGATTTTGGGGGCATGATCATTCCAGCATTTGCAACATCAATCAATGCCTCAATTGGAGTTGGATAAAGGGAGAAAGCAAAATCCATCTCTTCGCTATCCACTCTAAACTCAAGACCCTCCATTCCTCTTGATCCACCGACGAAATCTATGTTGGGATCGGTTCTTTCATCTCCAATTCCAAACACTGGCTCAAGGATTAAATTGTGAAGCATGCTCACATCCAATGCCTCTACTGGATTATCAATAGTTTGTGAATGTCGAAGTTTCAATGAATACCACTGATGATTGGTATACATCCCAAAATGATTTTTTTCAGAAGGCTTAAATGCATCTTCAACCGATGTGACTTCAAAGTGTTCGTCGAGTTTTCTCAAGACTTCATCCATCGTTAATCTCAGGGAGTTTTTAATCAGACGATTGTAATCAAGGATATTCATTTGACTCTCTGGAAAAGAGACCGTTAGAAAATAATTATAACTCTCTTGACCGGTGTGATTGGAGTTCTCCATTTGCCTGGCGTGCTTAACAGCACGAGCCGCTGCAGAACGGTGGTGACCATCAGCTATATAGAGTGCATCCATAGAATTGACAAGACTCAGGATTTTTTCTTGTTCGTCAGATTGATTCACTTGATAGATTCGATGAGTGATCCCATCAATTGCTTTGACATCATAAATGGGTGTTTCTCTCACTGCGACCGCCTCTAATAAGGTTGATAACTCTCCATTATCCTTGTATGTCAGAAGAACTGGGCCGGTTTGTGCATTCAGTGAAGAGATATTATTGACTCTGTCCAATTCTTTGTCAGGCTTTGTGAATTCGTGTCGCTTGATCAACTCCTGCTCATATGCATCAACAGAACCAACAGCTGCAATACCGAGTTGACGGATATCATTGTCTGCCATCTCATAGAGATAGAGCATATCTTCCGAATCCTCGATCAAGACACCATCTTTGATCATTTGTTCAAGACTTTCTTTTCCTTTCTCATAAACTTTGTGATCGTTATAGGCAATAACACCTTCCAGATCTATTTCCGGTTTTGAAACATGCAAAAAACTATTTGGACGCCCCTTTGCCAACTCAAATGCTTCTTTGGAGTTAATCACGTCATAAGGGGGTGCAATGACGTCATCAGCCTTGGACGGCTTGGGTCGGAGCGCTTTGAATGATTTTAATATTTCTTTATCCAATTTGTTCTTCTGGATGATTCAACATAAGATTGACCATTATATAAATAACTAAAAAAAATTAATGAGAATAATCAATAGACATCTTTGCTTTTCTGTTTCATTGACTTTTGTAATTTTCACTTTTTTATCCAACAGTTCTGACGCTTTGGAAGACCTTGGAAAGGATTCAAGACTTATCACAAATGTCATCATTTATGATGGAGCAGGCAACCCTCCTTTTAATGGTTCAGTAGAGTTCCAAAATGAATCAATTGTTAAAGTTTATAGGGGTCAAGCGGCATCAAAGCAATATCAATCCATCATTGATGGAGGAGGATTGGCATTGGTTCCAGGTTTTATCGATACCCACAGCCATCATGATATTGGGATTGATGAGCAACCACTTGCTGTATCAGCTGTAACGCAAGGGATTACAACAATTGTGAGGGGGGTGGATGGGTTTTCAGATAGTCCCGCATCTAAAACATACATTTCTTTAAGCAATAATTACTTCTCGCTCAAACAATTCAAAGAATATTTCTCCGGGATTCCGGTTGCCATTAATATGGCAAGTTTTTCAGCACACAACAGTATTCGTTATCAAGTGATGGGTAAAGACTTCAGACGAGAAGCAACCAATGATGAGATAAAGCTGATGGAAAAGCTGGTTAACGATGACATGGAAGAGGGCGCATACGGTCTTAGCACCGGTCTTGAGTATGATCCTGGCATCTACTCTGCATCCGAAGAAGTCGTAAGGCTGACAAAGGCGATCGCTGATTTTGATGGCAGATATAAGAGCCATATCAGAAGCGAAGATAGAGAGTATTGGGAGGCAATCGATGAAATCATTCATATTGCAAAAGAAACGGGTGTGCCTGTAAATATTGATCATTTTAAGCTCAACGGAGTTTTTAATTGGGGACGGACGAAAGAGGTGCTCGATATTCTGAATCAAGCCAGAGAGGCAGGAGTAAATATTACTGCTGATGTTTACCCCTATGAAGCATGGTCGAGCAGTATCACAACATTGTATCCAGAGAGAAACTTCACCGACGAAGAGGAAACCAATTATATTTTGGAAAAATTGTCTGCGGCAGAGGACATTCGATTTAGCCACCATGAAATCCATCCTGAATACATAAATAAAACAGTTGCTGATATAGCCACTATGAAGGGAATATCTGAAGTTCAGGCCTTATCAAACCTGAGCGAGGAAAGTTATCGATTGAGTCAAGCAGGCAACTCAATAGAAATGGTTGTCGCAAAAGGAATGGTCGATCGTGACGTGAGAGAATTACTGAATTGGCCATTTGCCAATGTGTGCAGTGATGGCGAACTTATTTGTGGTCACCCGAGGGGTTGTGGAACTTTCCCCAAAGTTTTGAGCGAGTATCAAGGCATTGAGGGCATAGGCAGTATTGAGAGAATTATTTATAAAATGACTGGCTTGTCAGCAAAAACAGTAGGTATTGAAAATCGAGGGCTGATAGAGCCTGGAAACTATGCAGATTTTTTATTGATCGATCTCAAGCTGATCAAAGATAATTCCACTTTTCTAGAACCAAAAAAACTATCGGATGGCATACACTCAGTTTGGGTGAATGGAATGAGAGTATTGGACGATGGAGAATTTACAAATGCCAGACCGGGGAAGATTTTATTGAAGGAAGATAAAAGATTAGACTGATGGAAATATCGAAAATAGAACAGGCATTAAAGCAGAATCGCCCAGAAACAGATATTGAAAGAGATAGAAACAGAAAGCCTGCAGATGTATTGCATTTTTTTGGGATTCAAGAGGGGCAAAAGATCGGAGAAATGAATTCAGGAAGAGGTTATCTGAGTGCAATCACAGCTTATGCCCTAGAAGAGAGTGGTGAAGTATATGCCCACACTGCCCCTCAAAGCGTGAAAAGATGGAAAGGCAACCCCATAGAGAAACGTTTAGAAGAGTATCCTCAGAAAAATTTGATTCCGATTGTAGGGGAAATGGAGAATCCTAATTTTCCTGAAGATCTAGATATGATCATTAATTGCATGACCTACCATGACACTGTGTGGACGAAGGCTGATCGAATGAAAATGAATGAGAGTATTTTTGAGTCTCTGAAGAAAGGCGGCTCTTACTGCATCATTGATCATCATGCAAAAGATGGGCATGGCATTGATGATTGTCACTCCATTCATCGCATTGAAAAATCATTTGTCATTGAGGAAGTTTCGAAGGCAGGTTTTTATTTTGATGACGATTCAGGCCTGCTTGAGAGTCCCAATGATCCGCTCGACCAAATGGTTTTTGAGAAGTCGATTCGTGATCAAACAAGCCGATTCATTTTAATTTTTAAAAAAGAAATTTAAAAAACTCTTTACCAAGTTTTACTGTTGGGATAACCATTCATCGTCACTGTCTTCAGTATGGCCATGACTCCTTCTTGGTTGATCATGATAATTTTGGATCCAGTATTAAAGAGTTTTTAGAATCTTGACGAGAGAAGGAAGCCTAACCCTGAAAGCAAAATAATCAGTGGAAGCCAGTTAAGAA